>Ga0257106_1000009_pt1 | contig 101163 bp, 68 predicted proteins | sample LP_taG_3_FD_190177 | JGI IMG/M metagenome (GOLD analysis project Ga0257106, IMG submission 190177) | Marine microbial communities from Northeast Subartic Pacific Ocean, Canada - LP_J_2011_P26_10m | ecosystem: Environmental > Aquatic > Marine > Oceanic | place: Canada: Northeast Subartic Pacific...
CTCGCGTGCGAAGCCAAAACGCCATTCACTAACCCGTGCACGTGGTGTAAAGGCAAACAGTGCAACAAACGATCCTTCTTGGAAATCTCCCACGCGTCGCTCAACGTTTTCGCTTGCGAATACAAACTTTGCATGGTGTGTAAAACACCTTTCGGTTGACCGGTCGTTCCGGACGTGTATAAAATCAACGCGCCTACGCTTTCATCACTCTTTTGACGAACGTCTTCCAACCAATCCTTTTGAAAGTCGCACGGCTTCAGTGCCCACTTTGGAATCTTATGCACTCTCCTAATCTCCGCCTCACCGCACGTAAACTCTTCCTCTTTCACATCTCCACTTCGCCTAAAAAACTCGTCGTTCCTCCTCGGCGGCACTAAACACGTCTTCATCCCGCTATCCCGAGCGACGTGCGCTCGATCCGCCTCGTCCCCGAACGCCGACACCGGCACCGCCACAGCTCCTCTCATCCATATCGCGTACACCGACGCCACAAATTCCGCGTTTGGTGCGCAATATATACCAACTCTCTCCCCGATTTCCACGTCTCGTAAAACCTTCGATCTGGCGAGCGTGTGAGAAAAATTGAACAGTTTCGCATACGTGACGGCGTCTAAAGGGCCTTTGGAGTGAATGCCAGAAGCAATCGCCGGTCGGTTTGGATTCGCAAGTGCGGTTTGACACAAGAGTGAGAGAATATCGTTATCGTCGTCCGCAGTCGTCGTGTTGGTCGTAAACGTACTCCGCGCGCTCGTTTGACTCCTTTTCCTCCTCCTCCGACTCCCCCATCTGTCGCCATCTTTGCCGCTGCTGCTCGTTGTACTCCGAACGCTCGTCGTCGTCAAAAGTACCCCGAAGCCTCCTCCTCTTTCTCCTCCTCCTTTAGAGAGCGTCGAATTGATTGATTTCGCGACCAATCGTCGCGCCAACGACAAGGCCGATTGTGATGAAGATGGTTGCATTTATCTCTCTGTCTTGTCAACCAAATCTTCTGTTTGTTTTGTGGGGAAAACAGAGGAAGAAAAAAGCTCGTAAAAGCAGAGCACAGTTAAAAAGCACAACCAGAAACGCTCTCTCTGCGCGCTCTCCTAAACCGCTTTCTGTCGTTCCTCTCTCTCTGTGTGTTGTTGTTGTTTTCAGCGGACCTCTCTGGGTTCTTTGTGTGGGGGAAAACAACAGAGCAGACACAATAAAGAGGAAGCGAAAAAGCTCGAAAGCAGAGGAGCCAAAAAGCACCAGAAACTGCTCTAAAATCTCTCTTTTCTCTCTCTCTGTTGTTTCAGCAACACAGACCTCTCTTTTCTGTGCTTTTTCAGACAATTAATTACGAGAGAGTATTCCATCGCAGAGATCTCATCAACCAGTCTCAAAGGACTGCTTTAGTATTTCCCCACTATTAATATAAACACACACTTACGAATAAGATGGCGTTTACGAAAGCCTTTTACGAGCAAGCGTTCGAGCGCAACTTGAAAGCGCAAACGAGTGAAACTGCTACTTCTGTTATGCCACAAATGCAGATGACGCGGACGCAAAGAGCGACCGCGCAGTTCACCGCGTACAGTAAGAAAGAAGTGGTAAGTATAGTTTTTGAAAAAATCCAAGTGTGATGTAAAGCGCGCGGAACGTGTATACGCGCGATCATGTGCGATGTGAAAAGAGACGAGGACGAGATGTATACATTTGGACGAAACGTGTATTCTTGAACGTGAAATCGGTGAGAGAATTGAGAAAGAAATGTCGCGGCTCTCTCACTTCGTCTCGCTTTATTCATCATCAAAGCGCGATGAGATTATTGAGAAAACACCGACGTTTCAGGGCCGCCAAAAGATGATTAAATGTTTACTCTCTTCTCTAAAAGATCTCGCTCGAAAGAGATCAAATGAAAGAGAGAGATCAAAGTCTCTTTTCCTCCCGCTTCGTCCTCTTTCGTTCTCCCTCTTGGGTTTTCCGAGGAGAACGAGAGATCGCCGGCAAGAAGAAGAACATCATCATCAACAACAACAAAGCGACCGGATCTCTTTTTTTTCTTTTTTTTTCTCTCTGACTGCTTGAACGTTTTTGACTCAATTTTTCTCTCTCTCAATAACAAACATGTAATATAAACAGGATCCGCTGGGTTTCTTCAAAGATTTAGCGGCTGGCGGCGTCTCCGGTTCGATCGCGAAAACCGCAACGGCACCGATCGAACGCGTCAAGCTTTTGATCCAAACGCAAGACGCGAACCCGAGAATCATTTCCGGGGAAATCCCGAGGTACACGGGTATCGTGAATTGCTTCACGAGAGTCTCCGCGGAGCAAGGCGTGGGGTCGTTTTGGAGAGGGAACACGGCCAATATTGTCCGTTATTTCCCGACGCAAGCGTTTAACTTTGCGTTCAAGGATACGATTAAGGCTTTGTTTCCGTCGTATTCGCCGAAGGAGGCGTTCTGGTCGTTTTTCGCGGTCAACATGGCGTCTGGCGGTTTGGCCGGCGCGGGGTCTTTGTTGATTGTGTACCCGCTTGATTTCGCTCGTACGCGTTTGGCCGCCGATGTTGGCACGAACAAGGATCGTGAATTTACTGGTTTGGTCGATTGCATTTCCAAAACTGCCAAGGCTGGCGGTGCTGGTGCTTTATACAAGGGCTTTGGCGTTTCCGTCCAAGGTATCGTCGTGTACAGAGGTTCGTACTTTGGTCTCTACGATACCGGGAAGGGTGCCTTGTTGACCAGGGATTCTTCCATGATTGCGAAGTTCGTCGTCGCGCAAGTCGCCACGAACGCCGCGGGCGTCTTGTCCTATCCGTTTGATACCGTTCGTAGACGTTTGATGATGACCTCCGGTAAGAAGGGCAACGCCGCCGGTCCGACGTACACCGGCACCGTGGATGCGTTTGTTAAGATTTACCAAGCCGAAGGCGCGGGCGCGTTCTTCAAGGGTGCGTTCTCTAACATCTTGAGAGGTGTTGGTGGTGCGATGGTTTTGGTCATGTACGACGAAATCAAAGCCATCATCAACCCGAACTAACCAGAGTATTATTTTAACAACAACAACTACGACTGCTACTACCACCAACTTGCTATAGTTAGAACGGAGAGAGAAAGAGAGAGAGAGAGAGAGACAAATAAATAATGTAATAAATCCTGTGTTGATGTCTTTCATTATAAATTGTTCTTCACATGCGCGCGTGTCTGTATGATTTGATGTTTTATCATCGTGTCTCCTCTATTTATCGCTACTACTACTATCTTTTTCCTTAAAAAAACTATCATCACATATTTAAGGCCCGAACACCATTTCCATCGCGACATCCTCACCGTCTCTGGTTTTCAAATTATCCGCGAAAGCGCTCGTCTCGGTTTGCGTAAAACTATCGTTCGACAAATAAGCCACGTCCGTGATATACGACGGTACGGATGCGATGCCTAAATCGAGAACGAGTTTGTAGGTAACTTCGTGCATTTTCGTTCGTCCTGGTTCGCCGAACGCTTTCGTTACAATCCCGCACGCGTAGTTGCTCGCGGAAACGGTTTTACCTTTCGGCATGCGCACTCTCACGAATCGCTCGTTTAAATCAAATCGTTCGGTAATGCTTCCCGAATCTTTGTTCGTCGCACCGAGGACGAACAAGATGTCTGTTCTCGAAACGAGCTTTTCTGAACACGCTCTGTGGACATCCAGTCGAGAGTTTATGTCTTTATTCTTCTCGGGCTCCGCGGCGTCGGCGTCGACGTCTTGTAGCTCCTCCTCAATCGGTGACGGAGTGTTTCGCGATACAAGTTTGGTTCTTTCGTCTAACTTTTCATAGGTACCGTCTTCATCATCACCACCACCAAAGCCTGTTCCTCCGAAATCGTCGTCGTCGCCGTCTAAAATTCTATTCGTGTTCTCAAATTTTTCTTCTTCCTCCTCTTTGTCATTTTGATACAGATGATCGTACTCGTTTGCCGTTGGCGGTGGTAACGGCGTTTTATCAATAAACGGAGCAAAAGCTTGCGAACGGATGTCGTTAGCGTCAACAACCACTTCCTCTTCCCGCCGCTGTTCGTGCTGACGATGGCTAAAATCGCTTTGAGTACGAACAACAAATCCGGTATCTTCGCTACTTCTTTGACTTCTGAAATCGTAACTCGTAGCGCTCGTCCGGGCGGCCACTTTCTTCGCGCTCAACAACGAATCATACTCCTCCGTCGTCCGTTCTAAAGTTCCAATCGTCTCTAAAACTGCCTTCTCGAATAAAATTTCTTCGCATTTCGCCACTTCTTCGTCGCCATTCGCGCCCGTGCCTTTCTGCCACAAAAACACGCATCTTTGTGGATGCTCGATGCATTCAAACGCTACCGTCGGAAATGTGTTCCTCATTCTTCTCACTGCGAGGCCCCTTGCACCGATAAAAAACGACAGCGCTTCTGCAGCGTAAACGACGGCAAGTTTTCTCTCTACGTTATTGTTACCTCTGCGACCGACGAGCTTCACGCTCGACCTTTCGCATTCCCCGGGTTGACTCATCGCCGGGTCAAACTCGAGAAACTCAACCGCGTCGAAATCTCGCGTAAAAACACCACCACCAGACACCTCCGCTCGAATCAAACGTCGTCTCTCTTCTTCGCGAACGACGTCTACTTCTCCCGCGACTACTAGGTTTTCCGAAAGCGATAAGAGCGGACCGGGACCGTCTCGTTTCCTCTTCGTACCATATCCGCTTCCGTCGCTCCCGGCGTTCCCGCCAATCGCGTACCCTTCCGGAGCGCTCTTCTTTGTCTTCTTCTTCGTCTGAATCGTCTTCGCCTCCTCCTCCTCTTTTTTCTCAAACACCTCCTCCACGGTCCTCGGTAGCCCTTTCAACGCTTCCGGTCTGTTCGGCGCATCGAACGCTCTCGCGTAAATATTTTCCCCTTCAAACTGAATCCCACTTTGGATTTTCCTCTCGAACACTCGAAACCGTTGCGCTCTCGTCGTCGTTCTCGGGAGTTGCACGAACGCGGCGCAGCACCCGTGCATGTCCACTTCGTCTAAAATTTTAATAACGCATTGATTCGTCTCTTCTTTTACTTCTTCATCATCTTCTTCGTCGTCATCTTGGACGAGAAAACGCACCAGTGACAAGACTTCCCCCGGGGAGACTTTTCGCGGGTACCCGAACACGAGGAGTTGTCTCTCGCGCAAGGAAAGAAGAAGAGATTTGTTTTGGTAATTCGAGGAGGAAGGGAACGTCATTTATACGAGACCACGTCTATCGCGAACGACAAAACGACGCAAACCAGACGAGAGAAGAAGAGATGTAAATGCGTTTGTGAATGTAAAAAACTGGCGAATTGAAAAGCGTTACTCTCTGCTGGATTGAGCACAACGTTCGCAAGCGAAAGCGCGCTTTGACGTGACTACTGTCCGGTACCAAACCGCCCCAAAAAAGATGCACAAGGAAAGGAAACCTCCCCACAGGCGAGCTGATGATGCAAAGCACGAGAAATTCTGTTGTAACACGGAGAACACACCTAATTGATGACTACGACTACTATTACGCTACTTTTGTCAATTTTGGTGTTCAGAAAGAAAAGGAAACCAACCTTTCTTTTTATCTTTAATCATGCCGTACACGCCGTCGGTTTTTTCTTCTTCTTTTTCGCCGACTCCGCCGGTGACGTTAACGTCGAAGGGGTCTTCGTCGTTCGCCGAACTTTTATGAGGCGCTATTTGAGTCTCGAGGACGGTTGCGAGTCCGTCCAGGTAGTTTCCGATGCCCCGCAAGTTTACCGGCGTGGTGACGGAATCGAGCGTCTGCGAGGTGGTCTCCTCTAATAAATAACCGCACTCGATTTTGTTCAGCCGGTTGATGGCGGCTTTCATCGCGCAAAAGCCAAGGACCGGGACTTTGACTTCCACCGCGCACGTTTCCTCGTTCGTGGAAGGATCGACAGAGCAATCCTCTTTGTGGAGTAAAGTATCCTCGCACTCGTGTAAGTTCTCGAACGCAGGGGTGGACGTACATTTCGATGGGTCGAATGGGGGAGTCGGCGACATGGGCGGCGAAGGCAACGGCGGCGAAGGCGGAGGGTGTTCGTTGAGAGTGGACCACATTCTCGGCGGGCCTTCGAATTGTTGGCAGTGCGGGCAGCCGTATTTAATCAACCACGCGTCCGCACCGGTAAACATGTCCCAAGAGGCGTGGTTGGTTTGGTTCTCGCTGACTACTGAAGAACCCATCGTCGATGCCATTGTTTTCGTTTTCGTCGTCGGCGTCAAAGTCGATAACGGCAAATGCATCATCACCCACCCTCGAATGTCTTTATCGAACGCCTTGGCGTTTTTGAACATGCGGTGCGACGATTGAACGTTTTCAACGTTCCATTTGCTAATATCGCCGTTGAAAGACACCGCGTTTCGAAACATGTTATCCATTCGAGTCACCGAACTGACGTCCCAATTGCTAATACCGACGTCTTTGAACGATTCTCGATTCTCAAACGCGGACGACATGTCCGTCACTTGGGACACGTCCCACAAGTGAATGGCGCTGTGCGACCCTTTCTCGCAATTCCCTCCGGGCGCTAAACGCAAACACTCTTCTATGCTCTCTAAAAACTCCTCCTGTTTCACGCACGCCGTGCACGAACACTCGTTCGGGACGCTCGAATCGTTCGGACAGGAAAACTTCTTGTACCAATCCGTCGCGTTTTTAAACATATTCGCGCTGTTCGCCACTTTCCCGGTATCCCACCCTAAAATGTTCTTGTTAAAACTCGCCGCGAATTGAAACATGCCGTGCATGTTCGTCACCGAACTCGTGTCCCACCGGTCAATTTTTCTCGTAAACTTTGTCGCGTTATAAAACATTCCGCTCATATCTTGCACGTTCCCGGTTTGCCATTCTCTCACGTCGCCGTTAAACTCATGGCAGTTGAAAAACATCCAGTGCATAGAAGTCACTCCGCTCGTATCCCACCCGCTCAACGACTCCGGGGGGTTAAACTCCCAGCGATTTTCGAACGCTTTATCCATGTTCGTCACTAAACTCACGTTCCATTCCGAAATCGAAGCACCGTGAGTGCTTCTCGATCCGTAATCGATGCATCGACCGTCCTTCGGCGCTTCGCTCAGGCACGATCCAACCGCCGCGTAAAACGTAAAATCAGCCAGTGGTTTTCTTTGCTCTACAAACGTTGGAATCAGTTCCACGGAATACGGCACGTAACTGTTCGCGCTAGTGCTCAAACTGCTCGAACTGCTTCCGAGCAAGGAAAGCGCTCTCGTTTTCGTCCTCCCAAAAGTATCATTTGTCGTCAGAACAACTACCCCGAGCGCGCTCGCGAGGACGAACAACAGGAGGAAAAAGGTTGAGATTTTCCCCAAAACGTTCTGGTTGTTCTTCTCGTCCTCATCACAATCAAGCGACGACGACCGTTCAACCGTTTGTGTCCTCGTGGTCGTCGGTTTGAACAACAGCTGTTCGCACTCGCCATCGCGATGACGAGGATGACGCGATGTCGATGCTGCTGCCGACATTAATAATCAGAATTAGAGAAAATTTGTGCCGCGGATTCCTTAAAGAAAAGTCTGAGATTTGCGCTTTCGCCGCGTGAAGGGAGGAATACATTAAACGTACACGAGAGAGTTTCGTATTCGGTATGACATGAACAATGTATAAATAATAATAACAATCCTCCTCTATTTCTCTCTCTCTCTCTCTAAACGTAATATGTGTATATATAAACTAATAATATCTCAAACTAAAAATAACACTTTCCCGCTCTTTCACTCTTGTACATTTTTACGCGTTATGCGCCTTCCACGCTCGCCTCGTCCGCGATTTCAGCCGCGATGTCATCGATGGAAATTTCGGAAATCACGGATGATGTTGTTGGTTTCTTCGCTTGGGTTGGCTTCTTCGTCGCGGAGGCGACTTTAGTAGTCGTAGCGGTGGGAAGATCCGGGATCGCGATACCTCTCGCTAACTTTTCCGCTTGTAAGTTCTTTTCGAGTTCTTCGCGGCCCATCGAAGCTTCGATGGAGTCTAATCGTTTTTCGAGGTTCTTCGCTTCTTCGTTGATTGGAGTCATTTTGATGTTGTTGTTTGATTGCTGTTGTTTGAATTGTTGTTTTGGTTGTTGTTGTTGCTGCTTTTGCTGCTGCTGCTGCTTTTGCTGTTGCTGCCTGACGTCGTTCATCACTTTCGTCGCCGCGTTCACTTGGTCCGCTGCGATTTTGCTTTGCACGTTGGCTTTTTTGACATCCGCGGCGTTTTTCGCATCTTGCGCTTTCTTCTCCGCGGCGGCAACTTTAGTTTCGGCAGCTTTCTTCGCTTCTTCCGCATTCTTCTTTTCCGCGAGCTCTTGCTCGGATGTTTTACGCTCGGTGGCGACTAAGCGCATCATGCCGTCCGGTTTCTTTTCGTAGACGCCGTCTGGTCGGACCGGCGCCGCCTTGGCAGTCACGACGGTTGGCGTTTTGGTAGCAGCAGCAGCAGCAGGCTTGACAGTCGTCGCGGCCGCGACCACAACAGGCTTCGCTTGTTGTTGTTGCGCAGCAGATGGCTTAGATACCGCAGCTGGCTTGGCTTGCGCGACAGCCGCCGGTTTGGCGACTTGCGCGACAGGCGTCGGTTTCGGCACGTTCACGTTCTTCAACGTGCTACTGTGCGCGCGATGGTGCTTCATGGCCAGCTTGGCCGCTTTTCTCGCCGACTTTGTCGGTTTCATCGGCAATTCACCCAAATACGCCGCATCGCACGCGTCGACGTACGTGTCCGGATCGTCCTCCTTGGCGCACGTGTGGAACAACTCATCCATGAAGAAGTGTCCATCTCCAGAGTCTAAGTGGTAATCGTGCCAGATAGATTGTGCTTGACCGTTCAAAGTGGTCATGTACACACCCATCGGCGATTTCGGCACTTGCAAGTACGAACCGACACCCTTGGCGGCACCGTCGGCGGACGCCACGCACTGCGCCTTTGCGGACGCGTCGTAATCCCACTCCACAAAGGTGGTTTCGAGCCCACCCGGTCCTTCGTAACACGTCGGCGTTTCATCCTCGGAGGAGACTTCGCCGTTCGTATCGAACGTATCAAAGCCAACGTAGGCGTCTTGTTGCATGGCCAACATTGGGCCGGTGCACAAGTCGCCGACGCACACGGCGGTGACGAACTCGTCCAAACGTACCGAAGTGCCGAGTTGCAAGGATCCTACGACGGAGGACGTGATATCTTCCGGATCGGCTTGAATCGTAGATCCTAAGAACTCTACCGCGGCGGTATTGTTGGAAACCTTAATTTTGTAGCGCACGTCACCCTTGACGTGGAAGTTGATTTCACCCGGCACGTCTGCTTTGAAGTAATACGGCATACGAAACCTCGCCGCTAAGTTGGTCTTCATGTACACGCCCGGCACGCCCAAGGAAATCATCTCTTCTTTGTTAATCACCGGTGGTCCAGTATCCGTCAAATCGAATAAATCGCCGTGTTTGAACATGGTGTTTGCGGCTTTGAAGGACGCTTTGAAGTTGATAGACGTCGCCAGTTCAGCTTCGTAATCGACGTTTCTCGTGTTCTTCAACGCGTTCGTAAAGGACATTCTCGCAGATTCCATGGCTTCGTTGTAATTATCCACGTTCAAAAGAGATCTGGAGGAGTGTTTCTTCTTAGCCTCGGATTCTTTCTTCTGGGTGAACGCTTTGTCTTGCAACGGGTCCTTTTGAAACTGCGCGCGCAAGTTGTTGATCTTCAACATGATGCGTTCCTCGACCAACGAAGCGTGGTCAACGGAACCGCCCATGTTCGCTTCGTGTTGGATAATATCCGCCGCACCTCTCAAATCTACGGTTGGAATTTGCGTCGTCGTTCTCAAGTACGTCTTTGGCTTCGTTTTCTCTTCGAAACTGCTGCTCAACAAACTTCGTCCGACCACCGTCTTCTTCTTCGCGGCGCCGGCCAAACCTTCCTCGGTAAACGCTTTAATCTTTTCGATAGAATCTTTCGATTGCAACGCTTCATTTTTACCCATTCTAGACGATCTTCCCATTTGGTTGTTGTTCCCGCACGTCGCGTCGTTGACTTGCGCCAACGATTTGGTTATGATTGGTTTGAAGTACGTCCGGTACGTGTCCACGATACCTCGCGCGACTTCCATCGGAATCTCAAACTTATTCATCGTGATACACGAAACAAATTCCGGGGACAACAATTGCGCTCGGAACATCGACGGGCGATACTCAGAAGCGTGCAACTTTTGCGGCCATTCCATTTCGAATTGACCGGACATTTCGTGGTGCGGGAACGTATCCACCGGGACAGAGAAGCACGTTTCTCTGCCGCCCAAGGTGGCAATCAACGCTTGCTCGCCCAACTGGTGCGCCGAGCGACCCAACGGGGCAATCTCGTGACCTTTGCTGTTCTTGTCCGCGACCCCAGGCTCGCCTCGCAACAGTTTACGAATAGAGTCTCTGAACACGTGTTCGTTATCCGGATCGAAAATGTCCAACATTTCTTCAGCGCCGATTAACGACGGAGAAGAAGATGAAGAAGTGTGAGCAGCACCACCCAACGAGGCCGTAGCAGATGCTGCGAATCTCGAGTTGAACGCTTCCGCTAAAACGTTCGGATCGGTCGGGAACATTCTAGACATCGTAAAGTTCGCGACGGCGTCAATCTTCGCCGGCAATTCCGTGCACAAGTTTTCCAACGACTGCGCCAAGTGCGCCGACGGTGTCTGGTCCACTTGACACTGAATTTTGTACAACGCGGATTGCATGGAACAATACCCCAACACCGGGACTTTCACGTCTTCGCACTTCTCCTCGCCTAATTGAGGCGTCGCCTTGGCGTCGTCGTTGTTATTGTTGTTGTTATTTTCGCTCACTTTACTCGTGCACTTCTTCACAACAACTTCGTCCGTGCACGAATCTTCGTTAAACGCTTCGCTCGCGCACAACGGCGGTGGCATCGGATGCGGTGGCGGCGGTGGTGACGGCACGTCCGGACTCATCGGCGGCGGCGCGGGACTCGGCGGCGGCGGAGGATTCGGCATCTGCGGCGGAAAAGGATACGCCGGAGGCGGCGGAGATCCCCAAAACTCGCAAATGTACTTCGCGTTGCTGTGACAGTAATACCCGTTGCCGATGTGTTCCCAGTGCCAGTTGTCTTTTTGCTTCTTCCCGAGAGAGGCCAAGGCGACTCGAGCGCGCGCCAGTTTCGAAGGCTGAAATTGCTCCTTACTCTCGGACAAAACCGCGGCCTCATCACCAAGCTGATGATTTAATCTCGCGGGAGAAGAAGAAGAAGAAACAGAAGACGACAAGCCGGCGACGCACATCGCACCAACCACTGCGATCGCGACGTATTTCTTCCTCGTCGTTCTGGTCTTCTCCGATGTTCTCTCTTCCGATGCGATCATAACTTCGTGTTCTTGTTCCTCGGGCGTACTTTCCCCGCGGTGCTGATGAGATGATGTTCTTCTTCTTTCGTCGTCGTCTTCGAAAGAAGGAAGCGACCCGTACGCCATTTTGTTGTGTTGTTCTACCGCTCTCTCCGCCGCTCTCTCTCTTCTCTCTCTCTCGAGAACGACCCACAAAGCAGCGCGCGCGTGTGTGTGTGCGTTTGTATCTAAACTCAATGTGAAGAGAATTTTCCCTCGCCGCGGCTGGCCCCAAATACATTTTTTTTGTTTAGGGTTTTAGTTCTTAAAGGGTACTCCTTTTTGAGTTTCTTAGTACTTAAGGGGTACTCAAAAAGCAGGCTCTCAGTGCTCAAGGGGTACTCTTAAGTGCTCAAAGGGAACTCTTTTTTTCTCCCCTCCAACTCACACACAACCACACAAAAAACAGCAACAACGCTCTCTTTCAAGCGCAGTATACTCTCTGGATAATCTTTATTGTAAAGAGAGTGCAAAAGGAAAACAAACGCATTCACTTCTCGAGAGAACGAGAACGAATTAGCGCTCTATAAAAAAGCTTCTTTTATTCTATTCTGCGAGGAGGAGACCTTTCTTTGCGGCGAGTATTTATATACACATATCTATATACATAAAGCAAACACCAAATGAATCGAGACGACGCTTCCCGGTCGGCATTAGCATCATCATCATCATCATCTTCTTCTTTCGCGACGATGGGTGCAGCAGCAGCACACTCCGCGAACGAGAAGGACGACGAAAAAGGAATACTCGCTCAAATGAAAAAAACTCTCGACGGTTCGAGGATGGTCGCCGCCGGTGGCGGCGCCGGGGTCATCGCGAGAACTGCCTCGGCGCCTTTAGATAGAATCAAGCTTTTGTTTCAAGTGCAAGCGATGGCGTCGTCCGGGATCGAAGGCACCGCGTACACCGGAGTCGGGCAAGCGTTCAAGAAAATATACAAAGAGGAAGGGATTTTGTCGTTTTGGAAAGGGAACGGGGTGAACGTCATTCGGGTCGCACCGTATGCCGCGGCGCAGTTGACGTCGAACGATTTTTACAAGAGCAAGTTGCAAGACGAAAATGGCAAGTTAGGAGTGAAGGAAAGACTTCTCGCCGGGGCGATGGCGGGGATGACCGGGACCGCGCTGACGCATCCGTTGGATACGATTAGGTTACGATTAGCTTTACCGAATCATCCGTATAAAGGGATGGTGAATGCATTTTCGGTGGTGTATAGAACGGAAGGCGTGAGAGCGCTGTATAAAGGTTTGATCCCGACGCTGGCCGGGATCGCGCCGTACGCGGCGTGTAACTTTGCCAGTTACGACGTGGCGAAGAAGATGTACTACGGGGAGGGGGCGAACATCAAGCAAGATCCAATGGCGAATTTGGTCATCGGTGGAGCCTCGGGAACGTTTAGCGCGACGGTGTGTTACCCGTTAGATACCATTCGAAGACGGATGCAAATGAAAGGTAAAACGTACAACGGGATGGCGGACGCGATGACGACGATCATGCGAGACGAAGGCGCGAGAGGGTTTTTTAGAGGGTGGACGGCAAACACGATGAAAGTCGTGCCGCAAAATAGCATCCGTTTCGTCGCGTACGAGTTGTTGAAGACGTTGTTAGGGTGCGAACAAACGAAAATTTAAATAAATTATACCATCGTCGATCGAAAGGATACTACATATTGTTATATTATTACACGTAACACTGGTAGTCAGTCACCTAAATCTCTCTCTACTTTTGCTGCTTTGAACAACTCTATTACTACTTGTATTTCCTACTTTCTACTATAAACTACTCTTTCTCATCTCTCAACGCGTACCGTTCGTCTCTTTCGACCCAACCGCGCTCGCGCATCGGCCACACTTTCGCGAAAACGCGACCTCGCAACATCTCCATCGGTACCGGCCCGTAATCTCTCGAATCCGTCGAGTTCCCTTCGTTATCCCCTTGCAACCACACGTGTCCATCCGGAACCGTCACGTGCTCTTTGTTTTTCTTTGTCTTTTTATTGATCTCGTCCCACTTCCGATAGCCGCTCCACCCTTCCCCGTCCAAGAACAACTCCTCCGAGTCCTCTCTCCTCTGTCGATGATTCGAAACGTCGCTCGCGCTCGCTTTCTTTTCCACTCTCTCACCTCCCACGGCGACGACGCGTTTACACACCATGTGTTTTGGATTCGTCGGCGACCGAGAGACGACCACGTCGCCTTTCCCGATATCGATTCGTCTGTCCACGAGAACGATATCCCCGATGCGGTTAAACGTCGGCAACATGCTCGGCCCGACGCACGCGGTCACTTCGAAGACGTTTTCGTTGAACACGTGCGCCAGAGAGACGATTTGAATCGCATGTTTCAAAGAGGTGATGAAAGACCCGGTTTTGGTCGCAAACGCGGTGGTGGTCATCTTTATCGTGTGGTTCTCTGTGTAACGCGCAAATTTGCGCGTTTTGTGCCGATTTTCGGGAACTTTGCGAAATGTGATGTAAAACGCGAGACACGCGAAAGCGCGAGTAAAAGTTCGTTTGATTCGTTGAGTATGTGATGTATACGTATATGTTTACAGAGGACTATGAAAGAGAGCTAATGTTGAGTGCGCATGTGGTACTTTAAACTACTCAATTGACGATAACTCTTCTCGCAAACATGGCACTCGTACGGCCTCTCGTTCGTGTGAATACGCATGTGCCTTTTCAAAGTACCAGCTTGAGTAAAACGCTTCTCGCAAACATCACACTCGTACGGTTTCTCGTTCGTGTGAATACGCACGTGCCTTTCCAAATGACTAGCCGTAGTAAAACTCTTCTCGCACACATCGCACACGTGTTGCGCTCTTTTCCTCTTCGTTCCTTTCTTAAAAGTCGTTTCTTCTTTTTGTATCTGTTGACTCGCCTCGAGATCATCATCCTCGTCAGGAATCCTCAAACACAACACCAAAGGTTCTTCTTCCACTTCTTCTTCTTCTCTCGCCACCTTCAAAACCGTCCTCGCGTTCACCGCGCGCTGCGGATGTGGAGTTTTCCGTCTGCTGCTCATTATTATTCTTTCGTGATGCCGCGTTTTGAGATATTGTTCATGCGCGCGCTTTCGATTTGTATCTAAATCGAGACGTTTTTCAGGAATGAAGAAAGAAAAGACAGCTTGACCAAAATTTTTTGCTTTGCAACAATTAAATTTTATCCGTATCTTTCCTTCTCTGAGCTTTCCCTCAGAACAAACTGTGCTCCTTTTTCTATATTTGTTGTCTCTCTCAACTCTCTCGTTTTAAAAAAGCATCAAATGGTCGGTCTCGCCTGCATTTCCTCCTCCTCCTCTGCGTGTATTTCGCGTCGTTCGTCTGAACAAAGTTCTTCTTCGTGTTGTTATTCATCATGGAAGAAAAAGATGCGCAAAATTTTCATCGAAAAACGACGGGGGAGACGTTTTTCAGCATCATCGATATCCGCGACGACGATGATGATGATTGAAGGAATGGAAAATTTGACCACCTTAGACATCCATCATCACGTGTCCCACGTCTTCGACATCGCCACCGGCGTGGGGCTTCCGTGCACCGTCCAGAACTGCGGCGATATGATTTACCGGTCGACGTTAGATCCGGAATTACGAAGGGAGTTGAAACCTTTGTTCACCGCGCAAGGCGCGGCGCTGTTATCGACCTTGTTCATTTTCCTCTCCATCACGCCCGGGGCGTTACCTGGGTACGTGGAATACTACGTAGTGCAACCGATACAAGATCGAATGCGGAAAAAGTACGTTTTGGAGGATTTTACGTTGGGGACGAAACTCGGCCAAGGCGGATTCGGGGTGGTGTATTTCGCGACGAATAACGAAACGGGAGAGCCGTACGTGTTGAAAAGAGCGGACGATTACGGGGAAGCGGAGGAGTGGATGAACCGAAGGATGCAGATCGCGGCGTGGAACTCGTGCGCGCCGTACGTTGGGTCGTGGCAAGGCGAGCCGTCGAAGCCTGGGGCGTACCCGCCGTTGTGGTTGGCGTGGAAGTACGAAGGCGGGAGGACGTTGTTTGAGTTTATGAAGGAGAAGGACTTTCCGTATAACTTGGAGCCGTATTTGTTTCCAGACGAGGAGAGTTATCCGAGAACTTTAGCAGTTGGAGATCCGGAGAGAACGGCGGCAACGATCAGGGCGATAATGAGTCAGTGCTTGGATTTGTTGGTGCAAATGCACGGGACCGGGATTGTCCACAGAGACGTCAAGCCGGAGAATTTAATTTTCGACGAAAACACGCAGCGGTTCAAGTTGATTGATTTTGGAGGGAGCGCGGATTTACGTTTCGGCGTAAATTACGTGCCGAAACAATTTATATTCGACCCGAGATATGCGGCGCCGGAACAGTACATCATGAGCACGCAAACGCCCGAGGCGCCGTTTCCGCCAATCGCTTTGGCGCTTTCGCCGGTGTTGTGGCAGTTGAATTTACCGGATAGATTCGACATGTATTCGTTAGGGATTATGTATTTACAATTATGTTTTAAGAGTTTACGCACGGATGCCGGCGTGCAAAAGTTACGAAAAGATTTAACCGCGAGTAACGAATCGCTGAGCGCGTGGAGACGCGCGAATGAAGCGAAGATTAGAGACCCGGAGGCGTGGGCGATTTTAGACGCGAACGACCAAGCCGGTTGGGAGTTTGCCAGATTGTTGACGAAAAAGATTCCGAGACGACGAATATCCGCCATGACTTCGAAATTCGACCGGTTTATGCTAAACCGGCCGTCTCTTTTGAAGAAAATCGATCGATTGATTCCGTTCCCGACGGGACAGGAAGTGAACGCAGACGGTACCTTGGCGTACGATTCGTTCGGTTCGTGGTTACTTTTCCGAGTCGCGCGAAGCGGCACGGACGAGAGCGGAGGCTTCACCGAAGCGCAATTGAGAGAGTTCGAAGAAGACGGCAACCCGGAAAATCTCGAAGATGCGAAGCAGTATCTCGGGATGGTCGCGAGCGAAGAGTTGCAAAAATACGGCGTGAGCAAAGCGTTTCGAACGATTTCAAACAAAGACAAGGAAATCGTCAAAGTGAAAAGCGCGAGCGTGTCGTACGAGGAAGGGGAAGAAGGTTTCTTCAACGAAGACGAAGACGAAGATATCGTCGCGGGGGAAAAGATTAGCAATAGCAGCAGTAACAAAGCTAAAGGTGGAGTAGGAGGTTTGCTCGGAAACTTTTTCTCCTCCAAGCGATAAAAGTAAACTTGGACGACGACGACGACGATCCTCATCGTTCATCCTGCGTGTACTTGTTTTGGAGTAGTTTGTTTATATACCTAGAAAATATTTTTGTAATAGCAACACGAAACGCAGCTAACATGAGAGAGTAATGAAGAAGAAGAAGTTTAAACTTCTTAGTAATCGGCGAGCACGCCGCCTTCTTCGCACTTAATCTTCGCGCTCGCGTCGATGATCGCCTTCTTCGATTTCCCGCCGCAAGGATCGAAGGGTGCGCCGAGCTCTTAGGTACACTTTTTCAAAACGTTTTCGATGAGTCCGTCGACGCCCCCGGTGCACGGCACTTTCACGTTCGCCACCTGCGGGTTCGCCGCCGAAGACGTTATCGCTTTCACGCACATGTCGCCGCACAAACCGTCCGGATCTTCCAGGCATTGCATCGCGAGTTGCTCCAACTGCGCCGGATCTGTTATAAAAAAGAGAGAGAGAGAAACATGTGTTAACATTTCACGCCGTTCCTGCAGATAGGTTCATCGAGAACCAATCAAATCCGTCCTCCCGTTGGTGGGGAACATCTCGATAACGTTGTTGACACATAAGTCTTGGACGACAAAAAAAAGCAACGCACCAAAACTCGGACACTGGTATTCCGCCGCGATCTCGCGCAGTTGGAAGAGAAACCCGAAAATAACGGCGAGGAAGACAAATTTGATGAAGTTTGCATTGAAAGCTTTGGACATTGTTGTATTAGTATTCGAGAGAGAGAGAGAGAGAGAGATCTTCTTTTTAATATGACGTTTCTTTAAAATGTGCATCTCACATGTGTATTTCCAACTTTTTTTTTGCTTTTTTTCGATTCTTTTTTTTTCTTCTTTCTCATATTTTTTCTTGGACAGTTGGATTGGAATTTGATATTTTACTTCACAACTCACCACTCACAGAGCTTTGTTGTTTCTCTCGCGTCGTTTGGAAAGCAGCAAAACTCTTCGACTTTTGAGAGAAGAAGAAGAACGATGAACTCTTTTAATAAATTAAACAAAACGTTGCACCAAATCTACGACGTCGTCGACGAGCCGTCGAAAGCGAAAGAATGCGTCTCGTTGTGCTCGAAAGCCTTGAAGTCGTTCCCATCCGTCTCCCTGTTTTCGTGCGTGAAAGCTTTAGCGATGCTCCGTGTAAGCGAGGAAGAGGAGAATACGTTCGAGGAGGCGACGAGGACGTGCGAGACAATGATGGGAAGGATCGATGAAGAGGAAAATCTGGAAACCGATTTCGGTCCGACAGTCGCGCAAAGTTTACGAGTGTTGAGCATTTTTTACAAGTCCATCGGGGACGAGGAGAACGAATATTTGGTCGTTCAGAAACAACACGAGAAAGATCCGGGGAATTGTGACATTCTCGAGGAGTTACAAAACGTGATGGTAAAGAAGTGGGATTTGGAAAAAGCGAAGGCGTACGCGGTGAAGTTGCAACGGTTGAAGCCGCACATCGGGACGGGAGGGACGCGCGCCGCGGCGACGATGAGTTTAGCGATTGGGATGCAAAAGAAAACGTGGCGCGGAGAGGAGAGGGAGGAAGGAGACGGAGAAGGTCACGTTGCGAGCGAGGAGGAGAAAGAAAACGAGAGAAGGAAGAAGAAGAAGTTGTCCGGAGAGTTGGGGAAGGCGATGTTTCAGAGGATGTATAAAAGCTTGAAGACGAGCGAGTACGAAAATCAAGAGAGGGATTTGACGAGCGAGAACGCGAGGGCGTACGTGACGGCATTAATGAACGCGGACGTTGGGTTTGAAGAGGATGAAGAGGATGAGGATATTTATAGTAGTGATAGTATTAGTAACGATAGTAAGAGGAGACGGAGAAAGTACCCGAAAGGCGACGCGAATAGAAAAATAGCCGTCGCGTTTCTCGAGAGCGAGGTTGGTCAAAAATGTTTCGCGAAAAGTTCACCTTTGGAACAGTTGTGTTTGCTCGCAGACTTATACGCGTCCTTAGATGACGCAAAATTAAAAGCGTTTCAGTATAACGTGGATATTATTGACCTCGCACCGGACGATTGGATTGCTATCGTAAACGCCATCGAATTACTCGCCGAGCTCGAAGACGGAAAAGAAGGGAACGTAGACGACGCAATCGCGCACCTCGCAAAGCTAGGCCTCAGTGAAGGTAGTAGTAGTAGTAGTGATAGTAGAACGATGGCGTTTGCATTTGCGTTAAGAGCCAAGTCAGAAGCGAACGGCGGTGCGAAAGTCGTAGGCAGAGGACCGTACCTCGCCGTTCTCGAAGCCGCGCGTCAAAATCTCTTTCGAAAGAAGAACGTCAAGAACGCACAAATACTTTTTGAATCAATAGCCGAGTATGTCGACGCCTTTGCATCCTGGACGAGTTGTGCGAGAGAGCTTCGCACCTTTATGCAAGCGCTCATGGACTGCGGCAACGCTGAGGCGATTCAGGGCTGTCGGGAAAGATTAGCGAAACGCAGAGACGTCGCCGCTACTTCTTTGGATGCGTATTATGACAAAAATGATGATGATGATGATGACAAAGAACTGAAGAAGAAAGACGCGATGGACGCGTTACGAGTTGAAGCAGCGTGTCGTGTCCTCATAGCGGATATTTCGAGGGATGAGATAGATACCGCTTGGGTGACCAAGCAAAAGAATTGTAATTCGCCGCCGCTGGTTTACAAAGATTGCTCTGGCCAAAATCGCGCAAGAATTTTCATGGAACGATTTGAAAAGTGCGAAACACTCGTCGAATCGCTCGATTCGCGAGAGTGGACACCGCGAGATGTTCTTGGAGTTTACGCCACGCACGCACTGGTCGCCGAAGCGGCTTCGTGCTTAAATTTGAAACCAAGCCGCTCCGCGCTCAAATCTGAAATCGTCGAATGCCATTCACGAGCTGTAATGTTTCTCGTGTGCGCGAAAGCGCTCTCAAAACGAGTTTTGCAGCGTTCGAAACATAACGCGGAGGCATTGTTCGACGAAATATCTTCGAGCTGTCTGCTTGGCGCGTCGCGGTCCATGCTCGATACATTTGCGTTTCTGGATGCCAAAAATATACAAATGGCGAGTTTATTCCATCACGTCGTTCCCGCGCTCGATGGCAACAGCGTGAGTATGGAGAAGTTTCGCGAAATTTGCTTAAAGTGGGAGAGTTTACAACAACAATCAGATGTCGACATTGGAGAATCATTCGCCAAGGCTTTGCGATACGAGGCGTTCGATAAAGCGTTGGAATTTACGAGGTTTCGCGATACGTTGAAGCGTTCGTTCGCGTTTAGTCAAATGGACGCGATTAGCTCAAAATTTCGGTCGATATATCTGCACGATATGGGTCTAATCGAACACGCTGGTCTCGATGTTGATATAGCAGACAAAGAAGAGTTTAATCTGAAAGTGAAGAAGAGATTCGACCACGTAACGAAGCAGTTTGCTGTGGCATCGCAAAATTGCTCAAACGGCATACTTTGCATCGGGAACGGGAACGTAGAGGAACAGCACGAAATGAACATGCTGTATCTGTGGAAAAATCTTTGCTTTACATACACGGACGATGCGACGGGAACGAACAGTTCGTGGTTACCTCCGCACTTAAGCGCACCAGCGCTCGCGGCGCCTTCGTGGTTTCTAGCAAAGAATTCTTGCGCTACGAATAATGCGTCGTACAGGGGCGAGTGGACGAGAAATCATCTACTCGAATCCCTCGCGTATTTCTCGGTTGCATCTCTGGGTTCGTGTGAAGAAAATACCGCCGAGCGTCGAAAACAGACGATTCGCGAGATGTTCGAACACCGCGTGGGAAAAAATTCAGCCTCGGGGCGAGAAGCAAAAGAGGAGGATGGAGAAGCCTCTTCATCGTGGACGCGAACGAACGTGTTTGCGTTCAACGAAACGTTCATCCAAGCAATCATCCGAAATACATCAGCTACGAGCACATTCGATGCCATTTCACGCATCGTTATTGGTTGTTCGCGTCATCTCTCGGAAGATATACACGCGATCGCATCCAATAAGCATTTGCCAAACTCCATAAAATTCGCTCTGGACGGTATCGTCCCTACGACGTCGTACGTAACATCGCACGTGTTGACCGTTTCGTGCAACGCTTTACTATTAATGATTGAAGGTAAGATTTTTGAGAGCGCGGATAAAAACGAGCTGAAGCAGTCGCTTAAACCCGTAATTGACGCGATGGGTGGTTTACTCTTGGCGGTGCGAGAAAGTGCGATTGACGTTTTGAAAAAATGTAACGAGAACAAAGACGACGCGCGCGCCGGAGAGTTTTGCGCGACTAACTCGTCTATATTTATTCCGGGAATCACCGCCGAGTTGACGCAGAAAATTGCGACAGAGTTGAGAACAAATCATTTAGAGAGTTTCGAGATTGCAGCTAAACGCATCGAGTTTTTGCGAACCGAGTTTGTATTGTTCGGTTTTAGTACTGATTAATCAGTTTTTTCAAGTACCTCGACACGAGGGAAAGATCAAAGATGCAAATCTTTGCATCCTAGAAAATGACTAATGATATTCGACACCACGACGTTCGCTAAGCCTTTACAGCTGTATCCTGATCCTCTTCTATTTTCCCAGCTTCGCCACGGGCATCCCCAATGTTCACCGTCGTAGTTATAATCCGACGGCAACGCCGCCGTCAAACTTTCGTAATCGACGATGTACACCTCATCCGCCAACACCTTTTCGTTCTCTCGAAGCATCTTCTTTGCTATTTGGTTCACCAGTTGTCTTCGTTCGTGCGTGCCGTACAAGTTCGGGGGCACATTCGCGTCTGTACCGCTCTCGATGCCGTGCCATCTCGTCGTTCCGACGTCCGTGTGCGCTTGTCCGCTGTTTCCCGCGCTACACATTCGCATCGATTCCGAGGACGATCCGTTCGGGCACATGCTATCACCGGGTCCGCTGCTCGATTTATATTGTCTCGTCGGTGCAGTCACCCACACTAAACGCTTCAACCGAACCTGTTCGCTCTCGTTGCTCGTTTCGCGGTATCTTACCACGGTTTCTACGAAAGTTTTCATCTTCTCTCTAAACTTTTCAATCGAATACCTCGCGGCGTCGTTCGCGCCTTGTAGAATCACCACGTTTTCGAATTTCACGTTTGCCGTACGTTTGTGGTTATGAATTTCGTCGAATAGGTTTTTGTTCACCATATCTATGCCGTGAAAATCGCTGTGGTCGTTCTGCGCGCGAAGTAAATCTAACCTTCCGTAAACTTTTCTGGCGTCTAAATCGTGTCTCGTCGGCCAAAAATATTCCGTCTTGTTCAAATGTTGCAGAAACGCCTCGTATACGTGTCCTAAAGTACTCTCGCCGGCAAACTTAACCGGTCCAACTTTTTCTAAGCATCTATTCAATTTCAATCCTGATACGTGTTTAATTTTGCACCCGTAATACCGCCACTCTAAAGCGTCTTCTTCGCTTTGCGTTCGGTACATTTTCTTGGAAAACACCCACCTTCCGGCGCCGTCGCCGTTTGTACAAAAAGGAATCTTCGAACCTTCCCGCTTCCAAGCGAGTTCCTCTGATGGATTCTCGTGGAGCTCATTATACGCTTCCATCTTGTACCACCCGTGCGTCGATTCGTCTTCTTTGGTATTCTTATAGGATTTGGTAAATCCCGCGGCGTCTTCCAACACGTTTTCGCCTACGCCTACATCCTCCTCCATGTTTTCGCTCACGAAATAGTCCTTCTCGTCCACGTATACTTTCCCCGGAAACGTCCTCCTAATATTATACACGATTGGCCCATCGCACGGCGGACAATTATTTGCCTTTGCCATTAAATTCTCCGGGAACGGCTTCTCTTTCACCGGATCTTGGAGGCCTTCGCCGTCCACGTGCAACAACCACACTTTCGCCCGAATACCTCGATACTGTTCGCCTTCCCTCGGGACGATCGCTTCCACTGGAAACTCCCCGCACACCTTCTCCCCACTCTCTTCCTCTCTCTCCTCAAAAATCGGCGAATTCACGGGCCCGAACAACGCGTCCGACGTCTCGAACGCCACTCTTACCGAGTCGCCGCACGACCACTCGAAGCCGCTTTTCTCGTCGTCCTTCATTTTCTTACGAACCGTCAATCGCGCGGACATCTTCTTATACCCTTTATATTCCATGCTATTTTCCAGTTTCGCATCGAGTAAGCACATCTCCCGAACGAAAAAAGCGTTTTCGATTGAAACGCACCCGAACCCGTTTGACTCGTCCTCTCGTTGACCTTTTGGTAGTAGGGGTTGAGGGCGGTTTCTCCCGCCTTTAAAACGCCTCATTTTCGAACGGTTGTTTTCATCACCACCAACACCATCGTCATCGTCATCGTCAACTGAACGTTTCTTCGTCGTTTTCATCGTCTGCTCCTTCGTTTTCTTTCCTTTTCCGGAACGTAGTAAGAGTTCTTTTCGTCGGGGAAACTTCGTAAACATGAAATCGAGTTCCACGCGAGATACGAACAGACCGCACAAGAACGCGACGGTGAGCCAAAGGAAAGCAATCGCCAGCGACCGTTTCGTCGACACGATTGCCATTGTTTATTGTTGTTGTTCTCTCTCTCTCTCGTTTAATAATGCTACGAATACGCGCAGTAAATAGGACTCTGAAGCATGGTGTTTTTAATGGAGCAGAGAGAGCAATTAATTGACTTACAAAGTGAAGACGAGTCGAGGAAAGCGAGACGATATATGCTATAGTGCACACGCAGATATCGCCTTTTTCTGCTCGTTATTACGATTCCTTCTCTCTCTCGTTTTCGTCATGTTGTGTGGTTGTTTTTAATGGAGTATACGAGAGAGAGAGAGCAATTAATTGAATTACAACAAAGTAGAGTCAAAGCGAATACGAATCGAGACTCGCTGCGCGAGATGATATGTGCTATAGTACACACGCAGATTTTAGCCTTTTTCTACTCGTTATTACGATTCCTTCTCTCGTCGTTTTCGTCGTCGTCGTGTTACCACCATCACCTTCTTCTTCTTCTCTGTTGGGATCTCCGGACCACGCTCGTCTTCCTCCATCCCGAATATTGCGTTGTTTCGCCTCTCTCTAATCCGCTCGTTACGATGATTCCTTCTCTTTCGTTTCCGTTTCCGTCCTGTGACCACCACCGTTCCCTTCGTCCAGTTTCTTTTCTTTTTCTTTAGTCTCGTTTTCTTTAGTCTCTTCTTCTCTGGGATCTCTGGACCACTCCTCTTCCTCCATCCCGAACTGCGTTTCCCCTAACTGCTCTTTCGCCCTGACCAGTTTACTTTGCACGTAAAACGAGACCCCTTCGTTCTTAAGAAACATCGTTTGAAACTTCTTTAGCATTTCATCTTTCGTCGCGTGTTCGGTAACGTCGAGGACTTTCCTCGCTTCTTCGATCGGCATCATCGCGCTCAAAGACGACTTTGACTTATTCACCGCCTCTTTCGCCGTTTCCGCGGTGACGCCAGATTTCCGCGCATTTTCCAACGCTTTTTGCCACGCTTGAGACATCGCTCGGAAGACCGCGCCGGAACCCATCACCAGGAGGTTTGCCAGGATGCGAGATGCCATGTTTTACTACCGTGTGTTTGTGTGAGCTCGTCTAAAGCGACATTAAATGGTTTGAATTCTCTTTCCTTCGTGTGCTTTCCAGTGCGGATAAAGTGGGAAAAATACTTGAGTTTTAAGGAAAAATGCGAGAAATGACCATCTTTGACGCCCTCTAGATGTATATTAAAGATGATAAAAAGAAGCGATAAACATAGCAGTGATACACACGGAAGAGATCTCTCGATTCGTCTCGTTTTTGTGTGAGTTTCGTTCGAATTGATCTCTCGAGAGGTCTTCAAAGTTGGCCAAATGAGTGAATTGATGTGTTTTTGGAAGTGCTCAAATTTCGTCATTTTCCATAGAGATGTGTTGAGATATAAACATGTGAAGAAGAAGAAGACAAAGACCAAGAATACGCAGAGAGAGAGAGACGAGTACACACGAGATGACGGGCAAAAGTGGTTCTCGTGAAAAGAAACGGACGTTTTTATCCCTGCTTTCAAAGAACAACAACATTAACGAGAAGAAAAAGTCAACGGAGTTCTCTTGGGGACCGCTTTGGGCTTCCCCAACGAGGAGGATTAAGAAACAGAAGGAAGAAGAAGAAGGGAGAAGACCACCCAATACTATCGCTGATTTCGCTCTGACGACACCACCCAACGAACCAGTTGCGAGAGAAAGGAACAAGTTTGCGGTGGAGGAGAAAAACGCCGAGGATGCGAGCAGTGGTAAAAGAAGCTTCTTGGAAGCCTCTTTGGGCGGATTCCCCGACAACAACGCGACGGGAGACGAAGACGACGAAGAAGAAGAAGAAACAATGAAGGATGAGACGATGACGATGGCAAAAGAAGAGAAACACCCCGGCGGCGAAAAGAGCCCGGCGGCGGTTGGTGAAAAAGTTGGTGAACTTTTGCTCTCGAGAACGCTCGCCTCGAAACCACCGATGAAAGGTTTCGCCTTTCTTAAATCGAGCGAGTTTGAACAGTTTAAAGAGAACTACTGGCAGCGGCAAAAAGAGATGAAAGGGAAGAAGAAAACAGAACACGCGTCGATGATTCCACGGGGACCAGCACCACCACCGCCACTCGAGGAGAAGAAGAAGAAGAAGAATGTTCCCAAAAGGAGGACGACGGCATCATCAAACGAAGACGACGACGTCCACCAAAATTCGCCGCCCGTTGTTCTTCGCGGCCACGTGTACTCTGTAGTCGTACCTTCTACTACGCCGTCGTCGGAATCGTCGTCGTCGCGTGCAACTCGCGAGGACAGAAGACGAAGAAGCTTCCTCGTCAAGTTGGAAGCGCAGTTTGGGGACGATGGACAAAAATGGCAGGCGTTGGAAGCGTACGTGTCCCCGTCCTCGGACTCGTCCGAGGAAAGCGAATAATAGTAATAAAAAGAAGAACGGCACTGAGTAGTAATAATAACAGTAGTAAATATCGGTAGAATTGTAATAAATATACGCGCAGCATGTATGCTAATCATCATAAAGCGACATCAAAATCATCGCGCGGAGCGTTCTTCTTGGAGATATTCAACCATCACATTGGACAAATATTCCTCATTAGTATTCTTAAGAAAAAGCGCAGAACGCGAAGAAGAAGATACGATTGAGAGACGAGGAGAATAACACGTCTCTCAGAGAGGATATTTACCACCAATACTACTACTAATACCGCTTTAATGGCGAATACTAATACGACGAATCCGTTTGGTTCGATCGAGCGAGAAAACGACGAGAACGAGGAACGACGAGAAGGAGAGGAAGCGTTTAACTCCTTCAACGAAATCGAGTTGAATAACGCGACGAACAACACTCCTCCTCCTCCTTTTTCCACGACGACTTCATTGAGAGACCGAATGATGATGACGACGACGGAAGAAGAAGGAGCAAATGCAGGCGCAGAGAGGATATTCGTGGGGCAGTCGAACAACGTCAACGAATACACGGTAGAACAAGCGATCGATTACATCGGTTTCGGTAAATTCCAGATGGTATTCTTAGCCGTGACCGGTCTTTCCTGGTTATGCGACGCGATGGAGATGATGTTGTTATCGTTCATAGGCCCCGCGGCGAGGTGCGAGTGGCGGTTAACGACGACGCAGGCGTCGAGTTTGACGAGTTTCGTATTCCTCGGGATGGGTTTCGGAGCGCCGATTTTTGGGATGTTCGCGGATAGGAAAGGGAGGTTGTTCTCGTTGAGGTGTTCGACCGGGTTGACGTTGTTAGCCGGGGTTGGGTCAGCGCTCGCGCCGACGTTTTCTGCGTTGTGTTTTGCCAGAATGGTCGTCGGCTTTGGGTTAGGAGGCGTTCCGGTGGCGTATAACTTGTGCGCTGAGTTTTTACCGAGTAAGAAGAGAGGCGTGTATTTGTCGTCGTTGGAGTTTTTTTGGTCGTTCGGGAGCATGGTTTCGGCATTGTTGGCGTGGACGATTTTGCCGAAGAGTTCGTGGAGGACTTTGTTAGGCGCGACGGTGTCGCCGTTGGTTTTGTTGGGCGTTTTGTTGGTGTGGATGCCAGATTCGCCGATGTATTTAGCGAGTAAAGGGAAGATGGAAGAGGCGGAGAGGACGTTGCGATTCATAGCCAAAATGAATAGGAAACCTTTGCCGGTTGGAGTGTTGAAAGTGCAGGAGAAAGATAAAGGGAAACGAGAGGAGTGGTTGGATAGACGGTTGTCGATGGATGAAGAGATGTCGACAGATGTCACCGCCGGAGCGTCTTCTCCTCGTCCTTCTCAAAGGGAAATGACCAGTTTACAAGGCAACATGTACACGGACGACGAGTATTCTCTCTCGTTCTTCTCGTCCATGAAAGGATACGTGTGGAACCGCACGCCGGTAAAAATGCAACGCCTGTTAGTCCCAAAATTTCGAAAGACGACGATGAGTTTGTGGTTCCTCTTCTTCTCCGTGGCGTTTTTGTATTACGGTCTGGTCTTGCTGACGACGACTTTGAAACTGATGGACGACGACAGCGGAGGCGCGAGAAAAAACTTAGACCCGTCCACGGTCGTTTGTCTCGCTCATAATTCCCCCGACCTCACCAACGCGGATTACCGCGATATCACGTTATCTGCGTTCTCTGAGCTTCCCGGCATGATCTCGGCGATGGTGTGCATCGACACGCTCGGTCGTAAAAAATCCATGATTTTAGGCTTTGTCGTCGCCGCCGTCTGTTTCATACCGGTCATGCAATCCGCAAAACGCGACGTCATCACCGCTTTCTTAGCCATCGCGCGTTCCTCCTCCATGGCTGCCTTCACCGTCCTCTTCGCCTACTGCTCCGAGGTCTACCCCACGCAAATCCGAGGCACCGGCGTCGGCGTCTCCAACACCTTCAGCCGATTCGCGGGCATGATTGTCCCGCTCTTCGCCGTCGACCTCGTTCGCAACGGCGCCGAAGAATTCGTCTTGTTCTTGTTCGGTTTCATAGCCATAGTGTCCGCCTTTGTCGTCTCTCGATTAGAACGCGAGACGAAAGGACAACATTTAGACGCCAGCACGGAAACCGAAGAAGAGAGTTTTGCGAGTAAAGAATCAGAAAGCGGGGGCGTTGAACTGAGCGAGCGAACACCACAAATAGCAGAATAGCGTAACATGCTACCACTTTAGAAGTCAATCGTTGTAGTATACTCGCGTGCTCTCGCATACGCTCGCAATACTACACATCATCCGCGAATAACATTTTCCTCATAATAAAACACTCGAGAGAAACACAAACAAAACAACGCGTTATTATTCATTCTCACGACACACAACGACAACACAAACACAAATAACGCATAAAAAATGGGCGAACGTAAAGTCCTCAACAAATACATCCCTCCCGACTTCGACCCTGCGAAAGTCCCGCGAGGAAAACGCCCCGCCGACGGCCAAATCAAAGTCAGAATGATGCTTCCGATGAGCATCTGCTGCCAAACCTGCGGGAACTTCATAAGCAAAGGAACGAAGTTTAACAGCCGAAAAGAAGACGCGAAAGGAGAAACGTACTTGGGGTTACGGATATTTCGATTCTATTTTCGGTGTCCGAGGTGTAGTGGAGAAATCGCGATGAAAACAGACCCGGAAAGGAGCGATTACATAGGTACGAGCGATGAGTTTGAATTTGAGTGTTTGAATGGTTTCTCGCTCGAATCCGCTCTCGCAATCGCTAAAGGCAGAAACGGGTTTAGCGGATTTTCGCGAACATCTTTTGTTTTCTCTCGCGCTCTGTCCTCTCTTTCTCTCTCTCTCTGTTGTCCCGTTTTACTGACCGTTATTATCATCATTATTACTACTATTACGACAACAGTTGAATCCGGCGCGTCTCGAAACTACGAGCCGTGGAAAGGCGAGGAAACCGCGAACGAGTTGAAAGAACGCGAACGACAAGAAGCGGAGGAAGGGGACGAGATGAAAAAGCTGGAAAACAAAACGAAAGCGTCGAAGAGGGAGATGGATTTGAACGCGGCTTTGGACGAGATGAAATCGTTGAGCGCGAGGCACGCGAGGATGGATTTCGACGGCGTCGTCGCGAACGTGGCAAAGATGGGGGAGCGAGAGCGGGAGAAGAGAGAGATGGAGGAGGAGATGCGTGCGAAGAAAATGTACGAGATGGCGGTAAGAGAGAGTAAAGCGAGAGAGGAGAAGAAACAACAGCAACAACAAAGAGAAAGAGGAGAAGATGCGCGTACTAATACTAATAACGATAATAAAAGCGCCGACGAAAGAGAACACAAAAAATTAGAAGACATTTACAGCGAAGACGAAGAAGAAAAAGAAGCGAGAGATGCGGAAGAAGCGAGGCTTCGACGGCGCAAAATCATCGAAGACGTCGGCGAAGAACATGGAACGAAGAAAACCTTCGAAAAGGAGAATACTAAGACGAAGAAAAAGCTGGCGATACAACGCGTCGCGACATCCGCGGATGCGAAAGTAGAAAAAGAAGAAGCTCAAGCGCCGGTGGTACCACCGAGCGCTTTACTCGCGCAACACTACTCTAGCTCTAGCGAATAATGATACTACTAAAGAGAATACTCATACTCTGACGTTCTTAACGTCGACGTTACGTAAAATGTTCCTTTTTGCTCTTTCTCGTCACAACGAACTTTTCCTCACAAACAAACTTACGCGTTTATTATAGAGACATATAAAGAGAGACATAAAGATGTCCTCCTCCCAGCGACGAAGTGCTGCGCATCATACTGGCAGCACTAACACAAATAACGCGTTAGAGTGGTGGGATTTACGCGCTACCGTCGAAAACAGCGCGAAAACGTCAACGGGGAAGCCGAACGTCATCTTGGACCAAATCTCCGGTTCGGCGCGGGCGGGGCGGTTACTCGCCGTCCTCGGGCCGTCTGGGTCGGGGAAAACGACGTTTTTGAACGCCCTGAGTGGACGGTTGAACGAAAAGAGCACGAACGAAACGAATTCATCGAAGTTTGTGTTCAACGGTGACGTGCTTTTAAACGGCGAGCTCGTGGGACAGTCGAGTAAGAGTTCGAAGACATCGAAGACGAACGGCGATACGTGTCAACATCAGAGGAATGTAATCTCATACGTGGAACAGGATCCGAAATTTTTCAGCAACATGACCGTACGAGAAACGTTAACGTTGGACTGTCGATTACGGGATTGTCGATTGACGAAACGAGAGTGCGAGTCGATGGTCGAGAACGTGTTGAACAGGTACGGATTGACGACGTGCGCGGATACTTTAGTCGGCGGGGATACAGGCGGGAAGGAAGTGAGAGGGATATCGGGAGGCGAGAAACGGCGGTTGAGCATAGCGTGCGAAACGGCGTTCAGTTTTGGTAGTTTTGTAGCAGATGGTGAGCGGAAAGAACAACGACATCATCAGTTGGTCGTGTGCGACGAGCCGACGTCGGGTTTGGATGCGTTTTCCGCCGATCGCGTGGTGTCCCAATTAGCCGGCCTCGCGGTTGAACGAAAAGCGGTTGTCGTGTGTTCTTTGCATCAACCTCGATCGGCGAGTTGGTCGAGAGCGCACGATGTCATGCTCTTGGCGAATGGAGGGAGAGTCGCGTATCACGGTCCGGTATCGAAATGTATACCGTATTTTACGAGCATCGGGTACGAGTGTCCGGCGAATTACAACCCGGCGGAGTTTCTCATCGACCTGGTATCCATTGTGACCGATTGCGGAGTGGAAGCGTGCGAGAATTCGATAGATAGAGTAGACGATATATGCAGGACGTGGCGAAGACAAAAACCGTTCGTCGATAGACAATCGATACAGGCTGAGTACGAGGAAACGAAGGTGTCGGAGAGGAACATGTTCGATCCGAACAGAAATCAGAAACAGAGGACGCTGATGACGTACCAGGATTTCCACAACATGATGCACGACCACACGCTGACGAGAGCGGAAACGACAATTACGCAGGAAAATGGTGCGCCGTTATCGTTTCGTGATTTCGAAAAAACGTTCGCGAAACCGTTGGAGACGTACGCGAGTAAGAAAAATAGTACGTCTGAAAACGGTACCGACACGGCGAATAATGGGATCGAGAAAAGCAGATTTAGCGAAGAAAAAGATGACGACGAACGCGATGACGACGACGGGTATAAAACTGCATCGACGATAACGATGAAAAAAAATGAACAGAGCGACAACGATGAAAACGACGACGAAAATTTGAATGAATTCGAGAAAACGAGGAAGAAGATTCTTTCGCGTTCCGGAAGCGCGGAGGATGTGCACTTGGAAAAGAAAGACAACAAAAATAACAATCAAAGCGCTACTACTGCTGCACCGACAAACGCTGCTACCAAAGCCGGCGGGCCTTTGAAACAGTTCGTAAGACAGGTCTCGACGACCATACGCTCCAAAGTCACCAAAAGTGCCTCCGAGACGTCGGCGAATACGACGACGACTGAGTTTGAAATCTACGACGCAAATGGAGGCCGAAATTTTGCCTCGTTTGGTTCGACGCCGCCGTCGCCGTTTCAGCAATTTCAACTGCTCGTCGGTCGAAGCTGGAAGCAAACGCGTCGCGAGATGTGGGTCAACGGCGTACGACTCGTCGCCTCTGTTGGGCTCGCGACCGCGTTCGGGTCGTGTAATTTTCGAATCTCCAAGCACCCGTCGACGGCAAAACGACGGGTGAGCGTTTTGATGCAAAGTTGCATCAACAACGGCATGTTAGCGTTGTGCCGCACGTTGAACAACTTCCCTCGCGAACGTTTAGTCGTGCGACGCGAAATGCGAAGAAACGTCGGCGGGTACCATCCCGGCGCGTATTTTTTTGCAAAGTTATTAGTCGAAACGCCAATCGATATGCTCTTCCCAGTCGCGTTTGGTATGATTGTTTCGCCAATGGTCGGTTTGAATCCCGCAGGGAGACAAAAGTTCGTTTCTGCGTTAGCTTTACACGCGGCGAGTTCTGCGGCGTTAGGTTTGGCCGTTTCCGCGATTGCGCCAACCTCGGAAACCGCGTTAGCCGTCGGGCCGTGTTTCATGGTTCTGTCAATCATGCTTGGCGACGCGACCGGCGCTTTCGGTGAAGTTCCGCAAGCGTTGAAACCGTTGAGCAACTTGTCCGTGGTCAAATGGTCCTTCGAAGGCGTCTTGGCGTCTGAATTCGAAAACTTAACCTTTGATAAGAACGACGTCGAAACGGATTCGTCCAAACAACTTCGTTTGCGCGCGGAAAAGAAGAAGCGCGAAAAATCATCGCATTCGATCGTATACGACGCCACGAAATGGGCGACGAGCAAGTTAGAGTCCATCGGCCCCGAGCGCGGAGAAGATGTTTTGGAAGAGTTTGGTTTGAAAGCGAAAGGTCAAGCGAGGGATGCAGCGAAAGGACAGTTTGCGGTCTTTTTATTCAACGTCGCGTTAGCCTTCACCGCGTTGACGTTGAAGGAGAAACGGTGATAATAGAACAACACATATAAGTTTATTCTGAACTCATCTGAAAAGTTACATTGCTAAGTTCGCATTTTTGCTAACGCTGCTACCGCCTTGTCGAAATTCTCTCCATTCATGCAAAACTGTTTGATTCCCTCAATCAAGCTCTCCGGCACGTTTGTAATCATCGCGTGCGCGCCTTTCTTCCGCAACTCCAACGCCGTCTCTAAATCGTCCGCCACCCAACTTTCCACCCACGCGTTGCTCTCTTTCACCGCTTTCGAATACCAACTCTCGTCGAATTTCGCGCTCGGTAACAACCCGTGAATTTTCATCCTCTCCAAATTCTCTTTGGTGAACTTCTCCGTCTCCCAGTGAGACGCGTCCACGTCTCTCAACGCCCACGTCGTTTTAATTCTATCTTCGCTCTTTGGAAACGAACTCTCCAACGCTTTTTGTATGTTTTTACTCGCGTCACTTCCTGGGTCAGTGACGTAATAACTCACAGCGTCCACCACGTTCGCTTTCTTCGCGTATTCATTCACCAACACCACGTTCTCTACGTTCAACGCGTCGCCTTTTAAATCCACGCCGAAGAACATCCCGTCGATGCCGGCAGGTCGCTTCGCGTTGCTACTCATACCACCAACGTTCTTCCCGAACTCTTGCGCCAACCACGTCGTTTTCCTGGACACGCCTTTCCATCCTACCGGCGATGATCCAGTCTTTCTTTGTAAAACCGTCGACGTCGCGAAGTGCTCGATCAAATCTTTCAACGAAACAAACGACCGCTCGTCCGCCCCTAACGCTCTCGCCTCTTTCAAAGTCACCTCTTTCGCGTCTTTTTGAATCCTATCGAACAGTCTCTGTGGATGCGCCGCTAATAAAGCGCCGTCTTTCAACTGCACCGCGTCTGTTTTGTTATCGCAAATAAAAGGAGAAAACGCCTCTTCGTCAGTCACACGTCTCGGATGTAAACGAACGCGCTCGATCGATCCATCGAGAGAAGAGGAAATACAAACCCACAGACGATGAGAGCATCCAAGAGGAGAGGAAGAAGCAAACTCACGACTGACGAAACCGTATAACGATGAGAAACGACGAAAAGAAGAGGAAATCAAAGCCACATGTCACGCACCGATATCAAAGTTTCGCACCCCAAATCCATCCCTCAAGTAATCCAAAGCTTCTTTTCCCCCGGATTTCACGAGCGGTTCCGCGGTCAACAACTGGTGACTCGCGACTGCTGGAAACGTCCGCGAGCACCTCACGGTGTGTCGATCCGGTTTTTCTCCGCGTAAAGCAAAAAAGGAGACGTTTGAGAGCGTACTCTTCGTAAACGCGAGAAGCGAGACGAACGTCAAAACGGAGACGAAAAGAGCGATTGTCCTCAAAGGAGGCGGAGGACGGTTTATGTTCACCCCTAACTTGGCGAGAAATAGGAGACATTTCACCAAAAAAGGCGTCTGCTTGAACAACTTTTTCGATGGTTTCGGCATTATTCTGTTTGCATCTCTCTTTTCGTCTCGTTTGCGCAAGTTTTGATGGTGTTCTCGTGCGGAGTTGTGATGTGTTTTGTGAAGGATTTCCCCAAAGTATTGAAGTGGAGTGTCTGTCCCGCGAAACGCGCCGACGCGACATTTTTCCATTCTATACACGTCTACTACTCATCTAAAACCTAAGTGCGCTCTCGTTTTGCGCGTTGCGGCTAAGCTACTTTTCTCTCTAAAACGGCTCGGATCTTTTCGGCGGCGTCTTCCCGTAGTACTGCCTTTTCATCAACCGCTCGTGGTACGTCCGCGCCTCCTCGTTCGAGAGCTTCCCGTCGTTCACGCGCGCGCCTTTCGATTCCACGTTTATGCTTTCTGCGTTCACTAACTCCCCGCGTCGGAGAACGAATGTAGTTGATACCACGATTTCTTTTACTCTTTCTTGTTGTCTTTCTCGCGCGCGAAGGTCTCTCGTCGTCACTCCGCTCGCTCTCGTCTTGAGGTATCCAACTTTCCCGAGGAGGAATTTCACGATCTCATCTTCCACTTTTCTTGCGCTCAACTCGTCGTAATTATCCCTCTTTACTTTCTCGCGGGAGAGATGATGGTAATATTGTGTTCGAACCGCTCGTTTTATCTCTTCGGCGCGTTCTTGGTGTTCCGAAATCGAGAGCGAATTCCTCTTGGAGAGCCAGAGGAACTCTCGGAACACTCTGTTTGACGTCGTTAAGGGAAAGAGAACAAAGAGGTATTCTGTGAGCGCTCGCACGAAAAGAGAGAAGGGAATCGAGAGAACGACGAGAGATGAAGGCGTAAAGAGAGTTAAGGGGAGAAAAATGCGCGCACCTGCGCGCGAGCGCGAGCTCTTTGCTCGTCATGTTTCCTCTGCGTAATGAAGCATTTTCCCGAGAAATCTCCACTTTTATCTCACGCTTCGTTAAGCGGTTTTGAAGAAGACAACGGAAAGAATAATGGCCTTTCCGGATAATAACGCGAACAACGCGAAACTGCTCTCGTTTCTGTTCGCGTTAATCGCTCTGATCGTGCTTTTACTCGCAGCGTCAAAGACGACGACGACGACGAAAGATATCGAAAATGAGGACGAGAAGAACGGCGCTCGAATACAGCGCTCGGATGCGAGTGTATTGCTCAAAAACGTACCCCAAAATGACGATATGCGAAAGAAAACGTACTGCGCGAAAGTCGCCAACGTTGGCGAGTGGTTCTTTGGCGAAACCGCGTGCGAATACGCAAAGATGGAGATGGATTTTGCGCACTCTTTTGATGCCTGTGATGAGGGTGATGAGGCAACGTGGTGGTTCGAGCGGCGGCGGAGAAGAGCGAGAAGGAAAGAAGCGAAAGCGTGGGTCCCGGACGAAGGGTTAATGGACGCGTGCCAGTTTTTTAGGTTTGCTTCTGCGACGATAGCGACGAGGAGTGGTAGTTTTAGTAGTAGTACTAGCGTAGCGATCGATACCGACGCGACGGCGACGGCGGTCGAGGTTGCGAAAGAAGCGCGAGAAGAAGAAGAAGTTAAAGAAGAAGTTCGAGATGAAAACGCGGAAAACGATTTCGCGATTCAACGAATGATGAGCGGAAGAGATGCGCTGTTCGTTGGAGATAGTCAAGTTCGTCACGTGTACGCGGCGTTTTTGCGCGTCGCGGCCATCGGCGACGCGCACGAGGCGCACTTGCATCCGCCGAAACGGCCGAAGAAATTGAAAAATTCGCCCTTCAATCGAAAGTATCGCGCGTACGCCGCGAAAATCGCTCGAAAATCGAAAGGAAACGTCGTGAACGGAGAGGAAGTGTTAGAGGAAGAAAACATCGAAGCCGAGGTCGTTGGTGATATTCCGGGGGATAAGCGCGCGAAAACGGATCCACTTAAACACCGAAACTGGACGTTTGCTATTCAAGGCGGCGGCGTCGCGCACTTCGTCTGGGCGCCGGAAGCCCGAGACGTGGTCGAGGTCGTCAAAGAGCGCTTACTCTTAGACTCGGACGGCGAATCGACCAAAGACTCGAAGTTTGCCTCCCCGGACTTCCTCGTCGCCGGCGTCGGGTTGTGGCACATGCTTCACGAAGCCGATGCGAACGATTTCCAACGCCAAATCGCCGAAGTCAAAGCGCTGTTAGACGACATCGATTTCAAAACCACCGTGCCGTTTTGGTTGACCGTGAGTAAACCGGGCCCGTCGCACTTGATGAACTCGGTCAAAAAACAAACCCACTTAACCGAGGACAGTTGGGCCTCGTACCGCGAAGCGACCGAAAAAGAGTTCTCCGACGACGTCTCGCAAACTTTAGCCATCGATTTCGGCGCTTTAACCGAAAAATGTGGCCCCAAATGTTCCGTGGACGGCGTCCACGTGGACGAAACCGCCTACGACGCCGCCGCGCAAATCCTCCTCAACGCCTTGGCTTCGTTATGGGACGTGAAAATCCCAAACTTTCGATTCAGCAGCAAAAGGAGTCAAAGCCGAAAAAGTAGTTCAAATTCGCAAGAAAAGGACGACAACAACGTCGTCGTCGTCGATCCGGAGGAGGATTCGGAGTACGAGCCTCTCGATTTCAAAGAGCCGTCCGAAAAACTAGAATAGAAAAAGTCGTGTGTAGTATTTTTTTCCTCTTTTGAGGTTTTTCCCCTCAAACGAAACCCTCTAAAACTCCTCACAATTCACGCAAACAAACGAACAAATAAACTCCTTTCCTTCTTTCGCTTATATAACACTAAGGAAAGAGAGAGAGAGAGAGAGAGAGAGAACAAACCGCTTCAACACTTTTTTACTCTCACCAAAGCCCAAACGATCTCTTCTTCAAAAACGACGGAAAAGCTGATTTGGGGAAATTTTTAGCCGATTTCAATACACGTAATAGATATCAAATCTCATCATGGGCCGAGAAGACTTGCACAAAAACATGGAGGATACCTTCAGCGATAAGGAAATCTTCCAAGCGGGCGATTTGTCCGCGTACGACTGTGCGTTGTTTATTAAATATATTGTGTTGGTGTTACATGTGTTGTTGTCGTTGGAAAATTTCGATTCGTTTGTTCTTCTTCTCAAGTAGAGAAGACCTTTGAGTATAAATAGTATTCGCGCTGACATCTTTTTCCTCTCTCTTATTCTTATTCTTCTTACAGCGTTTGTGGACAACGTGTTCTTTTACCGCGACCGCACCGGGTGGGCACGAGGTCCGTGTAACATGGAGTGCATGCGCAAGTGCTGGGTGAACGACGTCATCGACGAGCACACGTTGACGTGGTGCAACGGCTTATCGGAGTTTTTACCGATTCGAAACGTTCGGGGTTTGCAAAGACACATCGAGAATCCAGCGACGAAGTTGCATAAATTTTTCGTGAGAACGTTCGTAAGAACGGAGAAAATGTTGGACGAAGCGAGAGCGAAGCACGTGGAGGAAGGGAGGAGTCAAGGCGCGAAAGGGTCGATGGATAAGGCGCAAATCCAGCAGTCGTGGGAGGAGAGAGTGAATTTCGCCAAGAGACGCGCGTTGGAGAGGAGGAAAGAGATGTTGGAGAAGCACGGGAAGGAGAACTTGGACGAGGTGGTGGACGTGAGAACGAAGAAGTTCATGGGGATTCCGCATAGTTGGTTAAAGAAGAAGGACGAAGAAGAGTCGCGCGAGGACGACGGATTGGATAGGAAATAATTTTTTTTCATCGTATAATTTTACAACAAGTACTACTACAGTATACAAACACGACGACGCGTGAAAATAAACGCAAGCGCTTCTACTTACTCGCATCATCGCGACTACTACTACGACTATCATTGCTATTACTTTTCCCAAACAACCCCCCAAACATACCGACGAGCTTTTGAAACGTCGGAGAACTCACCGTGCGACTTCTCGCGTCGTCTTTCAACCAAGCGTTCTCGGGAGGGTGCAACACGCCGTTCGGTCGTCCAATCTCTCCCACCCCGTACTTTGAATTCCCCAAAACACTTTCTCCGTCCGACGACGAATTCATCACGGACCCTAAAAACGATAACCCAAACACGAACGGAAACGCCAAGACCAACCCGAACGAGGTCGCGCTCACGTGCGAAGGCGAGTGTGCTCGAGCGTAGTACCTCGCCGCGCTCGCGCCCCCAAAGTTTCTCGCCGCCATCCTCTGATGATGATGATGATGATGATCGTTACTATAATACATCATATTTCTCTCCGCAATCATCGCTAAGCACTCGTCTCGGGCGTGCGAGATGGCTTGAAAATTCCTCGTCGTCGCAAAACTACTACTATTACTGCTACTCTTCGCATTCTCATTCATCAGCATCATCACGTCCGGGTGTGAACTTTTCGCGAGTCGTTTAAACGCTTCGTGCACTTCCCTCGCGGTGGAGGACTCGTGAACGCCGAGGATTTCAAACGGGCTTTTTTGTTTCTCCATCTCTCGTTCTCTCTTATTCTCTGGATGATTATATGATGTATGATGTGCGGGGAAAAGATATTAAAGTATTACGTAAACAAAAGTGTACCCTTCTTGTTCCTAATACAAACAAATATCCATAGTATATCTTTCTAAATGCGTTTCGATGAGAATCGTATTACCGTCGTCATTCACTCCGTCCTCCTTTTCGCCGTTCTTAAGAGAGAGAGAGAGAGAGAGAGTGAGTGACAAATAAACTTGTCACGCGTGAGTAATCCACAAAAGCAGTCTTGTTTAGGGTGTAAGTTCTTAGTCCTTACTCTTTCCGTACTCGTCGAGTAAGGCATACGCACTTGGAAAAAAATATCGTAAGTGCTTACTTCTTACTCAAAAAAATCTTTCTCTTTTTAACCACAAACAGACAAGACCTTATCTTTCGGGGATAATCATTTTTACACGCATCACTCTTACGCAGCACGCGCACATATTAGAAGCAAAAACACTTTCTACTCTTTGCACACGCTTTGCTCTCACAGATATAACTAAGAAGAATGTCTTCTTCTGCTTCCGCGCTCACGCAAAAAGCCTCCTCGGCCACGTTCGGTGGTCTCATCAAGGGACAACGAAAGATCTCGTCAAAGTCTTTGAGATCTTCCAAAACCACCACCAAAGCTGCGGTGTCGGTCCCGACGACGCTTAAAACCGGAGTGGTTACTGGCTCAGACTTCATCGACGTGATGAACCACGCGAGACACCACGGGTACGCCATTCCTGCGGTGAACTGCACCATGTCTTCGGTGACGAACGCGTGCTTGGAAGCGGCGAAAGTGGCCAACGCGCCGATGATTATTCAATTCAGTCACGGCGGTGGCTTGAACTTTGCCGGGAAAGGGTTGTCGAACGAGGACCAAAAAGCAGCCGTGACTGGGTGCGTGGCGGAAGCGTTGAGAGTTCGCGAGTTGGCGAAACTTTACGGCGTTCCGGTGATTTTACACACCGATCACTGCGCGAAGAACTTATTGGGGTGGTTCGACGGCTTGTTGGAAGCGAACGAGAAGTATTTCAAAGAACACGGAGAGCCGTTGTTTACCAGCCACATGTTGGACTTGTCCGAAGAACCGATCGAGGAGAACTTGGAGATTTGCCAAAAGTACTTGAAGAGAATGAAGGCGATCAACTGCTTTTTGGAAATGGAGATTGGTATCACCGGCGGCGAGGAAGACGGCGTCGATAACAGCGACGTCGCGCCGGAAGATTTGTACTCCAAGCCTGAAGAGATTCACGACGTGTACAAGGCTTTGCAACCGATTGCGCCGGACTTTTACTCGATTGCCGCGGCGTTCGGTAACGTCCACGGTGTCTATGCGCCGGGTAACGTCAAGTTGACGCCGACCATTTTGGGCAACGCGCAAAAGTACATCATCGAAAAGGAAGGCATCACCGGCCAAGAAAAACCGGTGTACTTTGTCTTCCACGGCGGGTCTGGCTCGTCTAGAGCGGAAATCCGTGAGGCTATTTCCTACGGTGTCATCAAGATGAACATCGACACGGACACCCAGTGGTCCATGTGGGAAGGCGTTCGCGATTACGAGGCGAAGAACAACGGGTACTTGCAAACGCAAATCGGTAACCCAGAAGGCGCGGACAAGCCGAACAAGAAGTTTTACGATCCGAGAGCGTGGATGCGCTCCGCGGAATTGGCCACGGTGAAGAGATTGCAAGGCGCGTACGAGGATTTGAACGCGATTGGCGCGTGCGCCAAGTAAATTTGTTTTCTTTTTTGTGATGCGTGCTGCTGAGGGGATTTTCCTTTTCGCGCGCGAAAGTCTTGAGAAAGTACGGGAGAATCACATAAAAGTTTCATCAATACGAAATATATAACTTACTACTACACGCATTATTATTCTTACCGTATTATCAGTATTATGGTCTAACTTTACAGCTTTATATTAACAAAATTACAAATGATGATGATGATACGGGAAGTTCCGAATGTTTCGTCTCGCGGTTCTCTCGTCGTGAATCCAAGTTCTTTCTTCCCTTCTTGTTGTGGCGCGCCTTTTCAAAACTATTAAACTACGAATTACCGTCCTTCTTCGTCTTCTTTTTCTTCTTCTTCTTCTATTCAATCGTGTTGTTTAACAACTCGATCGAGAATCCACCCGGCGGAGGCATCGGAATGTTACACGCCGGACATGGGTACGAATACGAATTCGGCCCGTTGTCTCGCGCGTGCGTCACCATGTGTCGTCTGGCGTCGAGCTCGCACCGGTCGCACATGACGTGCCCGCATCTCGGCATCAACGTGAGCACGTTTACCGCCAAAGGATTGCCGTGCTGCACGGCGGCCGCGTGTTCGCACGCCGCGATGCCTACAAAATCGTTGCTTTGCCACTTTTGAACCTTATCTCGCGTGCTAAAAATGAGTCTCTCGACGTCAATCGCGCACGCGTGTTCGGCTTCTACCTCTCTCGCAATTTTTCGTTGTTCTTCGGTCACGGTTTCGTCGTCGCGTCGATATACCACCACGCCGTCGTTTTTTGCTTTCAATTCGTGCAATCTAATCCCGGAAATTTTTTTAATTTTATTATCCTCTTCTTCGTGAAAATTTTCCAACGTCACGACGAGGTTGAGAAAATGATTCAACGGCACGCGACCTCGCAAGTTCCGGCACCCGTACAACCTCAGTACTCTCATGTGAGAGTGAAGGTTAAGTAACGTTAGATTAGCGTCTAAGTTTTCGCAATAGCGCACGTCTAACGCGTGAATGTTCGGACAATTTTCCCAGATGAATTGCATGACTGCATCCGTCACCCCAGCTACGTTCACCATCGATAACGTTTCGATCGATTTCCCGGCGCGTTTCAACAACTTCAAAATGCTTCGTTGGCTTAGGAATCTACAATCATCCAATCGTATATTCTTGCATAAACTCATCGCGTCGTCCTCTTTCAAAATCTCCAACAAGTTCCGATCGGAAATTCCAGTCTCCGTGGAAAGATTAAAATTCGATTTCCACACCAACGGCAACCGAATGCACCGTTGGAACTGTTTCGAAACCGTCGATAACGAAAGCACGAATCGCACGCCGTGCGTTTTCACCACCTTCTCCAACGCTTTGCACACCTCGTCGTCTCTCAATTCCCCGATGTTCGTTGTCGGTTTCGCTCTGTAGAGCGCGAATTGCACGTACCTCAACAACGCCGCCTCTTCCGCTTTCAACGCGTGCATATTCCCGCCGCCGTTGTACACGTCGACTTCGTTCGCTCTTTTCTTCAACTCCGTCTCCAAGTCCACCAACTCTTTTGTCAACTGTCTCCATTTGATTTGCGCTTCCTTGTGTCTCTCGAACCATCTCGAGATGACTTCATTTCCACCACCGCCACCGTTGTTGTTGTTGTCGTTGTCGTTGTTATCGTCGTTATTCAAGGAAGACGAAGACGAACCGGCGGCAACGACGTAAACGACATCTTTACTCTTCGTCGCGTACTTCGCCTCCAACTCTTTCAAAGTCGCGCTCGCGGCGGCCAACTCGAAGCACAACCGCTTCGCCCGTCGGAGTCGCTTCGCGTGCGCCGCCAACGGAGTATTATTACCATCCTCGCCGTCGTTACTCTCATCGGTATTATTACTTTTCCTCTTCTTCTTTGACTTTGTCTTCTTCTTCTTTAACTTCTTCAACGTTATCGTCGGTACGCCGGAGAGTTCGTTCGTTTCCATCGACGCTCTTCGCTTTTGTCCTTGTCCTTGTCCTCCTCCTCCGGAACTCGCTCGTCTTTGTTGCAGTCTCGTTGGCGTTGAAATCGATTGCGTCTCTTCTTCTTCGGATGATCCTTTGTCTGCTTTGTCGTCGTCGTCGTCGTCGCTCGATGTTTGCATCGTATGATTCTCCTTTTCCTTCTTAAACGTTTCTTCGTCCTCGAAATCCTCCGTCGTGCCGGACATGGACGGCGTTTTCTGCGTCGCGTCGATCATTTGAAATCTCTCAAATCAACGGAAAAGGAGAACAAACGAACAAACGGAAAGAAGAACACGAACGCCGGAAAGAGCTCGTTCGTTTCACGAACGCCAATAAACACACGCGTTGTTCTTTTCGTACCACGTGCGTTTGTTGTTTCTCTCAATCAACGTGGAAAACACAATAATAAGAAGAAGAGCGAGTGAAAAGAAGAGTGATTTTTTATGAGGGATGTCAGTCTCTTTAGGAGGAGGTTTTGAAAAATGTGAAGGTTTTAAAATACGCGCGAGATTTAGAACATTTACGCGTGTAAAGCGCCCTCTCTTTCTCTCTCTCTATATATATATGTATATATATTCGTTCTGGCGCGCATTTTCACGCCGGTACGGCCGCTTCGACGTCTCTTTCCCGGGGAGCATCTTTTTCTTCTTTCGCGACGACGACGCTTGGTACCTCTTCGGGGAGAGGCGGCGGCGAAAACACGCTCTCTCTGTCTTCCTTTGAATAGGCGAACACGACTCTTCGACAGGTTGGACACGACGCGCGCAATTGAAACCAAGGGATGACACAAGATTTGCAAAAGACGTGTTCGCACTCGAGGACGATCACTTGGTGTTGGTTTGGTTGGAAGTTTTTCAAGTCTTCCAAACATAACGCGCAGGTGGTGAGATTTTGAAGGTCGTCTCGAGCTCTGCCGGCGATGAAAAGTTGCCAGTTTTTGTCTCCGATTTTACACGACGGAAGGCTTTGGAGCGTTTTCCGAGAGGCTGGGCCTGGTTCGTCAGCGACGAATAGGGTATCCCCGTTTTCGGCGGAGATTCGGAAGTTTGTCGTCGTTTCTTCGTCGTCGTCGCTCTCAGTCATGGCGCCGTTCCCGGGGAGCTGCTCTTGCAAGACTCTGTGCAATACGTTTCTATCGTAATTAGAGAAGTCGCCCGTTCTAAACGCTCTCCTCAAATCTCTTCTCACCGCTTCCGCGCGATACGAGGCTATCGAATTTTCCTCTATTCGTCGTCGACGTCGCGAAGAGCGTCTTCTTCTGTACCCTGGATTGGCGCCGGCGATGACCGCGTCCGCTAATCGATCGATCGTCGACGCGTCGACGACGCCGCGGCGAGCGTTATTATTACTAGTATCATTCGCAGCGAAAAACGCGACCAAAGCATCGCTCCCTCCTGCGCCTTCTTCTCTTCGTCGATCACCATTCGTCGCGCTCGTCTCTAAAGACGACGACGACGATGCCAAAACAAAATGTGTCCTCAGCGCCGCTCTCGCTCTCTCTCTTCTTTCTCTTCGTTCTCGTCTCGAGGACTGCCTTTCGCACATATATCTTAAAGACATAAACAAGACGGAAACGACAGGCAATGCCATCAAGACGATGAAAAACGAAAACGAAACGAAGGTCGTGTCCCCTTCGTTCGGTTGATTTCGTCTTCCCGCCGCCTTTAAAGCGGTCGCTTCTGAAGAAGAAAACGCCTCTGGTTCCTCTCGCGGGGAAGGAAATGTTCCCCGGGACGGGGATAATAACGCGCGCTTTTGAAGCCGCATGTCACTTCAAAGAAGGGAAAAGAAAAGAAATATACACTCTCTTCGATGGGGTATGCTCTTTTCAAGTTCTAAAAGCCGTTTGTGTTGTTCGCGTTACGTAGTATTATGTATATATTTGCGCGCTTCTGACGTGATAGATTTTATCGCGTATTTTGTGAATTCGAGGTTTCAATCAATGCAAAAACATGTATATAGTATGTAATAACAAAGCTATCGGTCGCGATCGTTTCAGCGACTTTGACAGTATTCCTTTTACATAAATAGAACAGAAGGCTCTTTGACGTTATTACGTTTCAGTCGTCGCGGAGAGATTAATGTTGTTGTTTCCGTCGTTTACGTCTACGTCGATGTAATCGTCGTCGTCGTCCGAGTTGCTCTCTTCGTTCGCCCCTCGCCTTCGAATCATGAGCTCATCTTCGAGAGAGGGCGTGGATGTCGGGCTGTTCGGTCGTCGGTTTCGGTTTTTGTTCTTCCAGTAGCGCTTGTCGCGACCGCCGTCGAAACGCAAGAGACGCAAACGTCCTTCTTTTGTGCCGTAGACTAAACCTCCGCCCGGATGCGGGTGGAAGGTGGCGGCGTTGACTTCGTCTTCGGCGGAAGGAATGACTCGGACGAGACCCATGTCGGCGACGCGGTAGACTTCGAGGATGGTGTGAACTGGTTGGTAGTTGCAACCATCCGCGACGAGGAGTATTAAGGAGGAGTGTTTGCGGCCGTACGCGACGAGGACGTGTTCGGAAGTTGGGGAGAATTGCACCGAGGTGAGACAGTGCGCCGCGCGAATGCGGCGAGCCGAGAGAACTTCGCCAAAGTTACGCTTTTGTAACGAGTAGACGCGGAGTTCGTAGATATGTTCACCGACCGCGTGGTGTTGACATATGACGCACGCGGCGAGGAAGTTCCCGCACGGAGAAAAGTGCGCGCCCATTTCGGAACAGAGAACGGCTCGGCGTAGAGTTAAGCACGCGTTTTCCAGCGCGACGTTTACGTTAGCCGGGTTGTATTTCCACAGCTTAATTTGCACCGCACACGGTTGTTCTTGTCCAGGCCTAGAGCTGGTTTCTTCGGCAACTTGCTGTGCGAAGCGCGAGGCGCCGGCGTCGTAGGCGGCGTCTCGGCCGTGAATATCGACGACGCGAAGACCGCCGATGGTGTTTCGAATCGCGGCGAGGCGTTGTTCGCCGGCGTCGGCGTTGTACGCGTCGTGCGCATCTTCGACGATTTCGTCGTCGCCGTCGGTCGTATCAGTACCAGCCAGCGACGGTGCCGTTCTTTCTCTTCCACTTGTTCCTTCTCTTCCATCCATGTCAACATTATTCTGTCCTTGGACATTTCTGTGCGTTCTTCTGATGTACCCGCCCACCGCCGCGGCGACTTCTGCAGTCGTATCGACGTCCATGGGGGCAACCAAACGACCTCTCAGAAATACCGGCGCGCGTTCGAGGTCTATCGATGCGCGTCTTCGCGAAGATGCGCGATCGAAATCTGTAATCGTTCTATTCGTCCGCGTCGTGGGAGCCGACGATACAATGTTTTGCGTCCCATCCTGATTGTTGGTGTCTTTTTGAAATAGCTCTCGTATCTTCTCCTCTCTCTCCTCCGCGTCGTTATTTTTGCTCGCTTCTTCTCGCTCTTTCTTCTTCTTCGCTCCTGCTACTTGTCCCGCTGCGTTTCTTTGTAGCTGTTGATCACGGTGCCTGTTGAAGTTTCCGCGAAAACCTCTCGCGACGTACACCCCGCTCTGCAAATCTCTCGGCATTTGCACCGCCACGAACGGACTCGGGCCGGTATAGCTCAACCCAGTCACCGCGATGTTCGCTGCTTCCATATTGATAGAGCTACCGCCAGGTGTGGGCTCCATGTCGTGTTCGCTCACCTCCGCGGTCAAAATCAACGGCAACCCTCTCGGGCGAAACAAAGCGCATCGCAAACTCCGTTTCGTTTTCAACAATATATTCACCGTCTCCTTACTCTCTTCAATTGGTTGTTGTTGTTGCTGCTGCTGCTGCTGCTGCTGCGTGCTCTCAGGTGTTCTTCTTGGGTTATTCACTTCATTATCAATCATCATCTGTTGTTGTTGTTGTCGCAGTCGCACCTGATACTCCGGATACCTCCAATACGTCAACCGGTGCCCGCTGGCGACTAAAACGCACCCGCCGTCGAGCGAAAACGCAATCGACGCGATCGGTTTATTAAAATCCCTCACCGCAATGCACTTCCCACTCCCACGCTCCATCCTCCCGTCTTCGTCGTTTCCGCTAATATCCCACACTCTCACCGTATTATCCAACGACCCGCTCGCTAAAACGTTCGGATTCGACGGATGAAACCGAACGACCCAAGGCGTCCTACGATGCCCCGCGAGTACTTTCACGCACGTCCCGCTGGAAACGTCGATGATTTTCACCGTGTGATCTCCGTGCGTGGAGGCGACGAAGGTCCCGTCGCAGCTGTACGCGTTCGCGATGGTCGATCGCGGGTTCGGGAGGAGCGAGCAATACCGAGCGGCGAAACGTTTCAAGGAATCTCTCTCGACGAAGTTATCGAGAGAAGTTTTCGCCGACGAGGACGAAGAACACGAGGAAGCCCTTCTTTCAGCGTTGTTTATTGGCCTCATCCTCCTCTCTTTCCTTCGGTCTTCTTTCTCGTCGTCGTCGACATCATCATCGTCCTCGTCGGTAGTCGGACTCGAGTCGTCTTCGTCCAATTCTTTCACGATTCGTTTACTCGTATTCCTCATCTTCTTTGAAAGCGTTCGAGTGCAACCGTAGGTTTCTCTCGCGCGCAAGGCGTCGTGGAGGTTCATCAGGAGACGCGTTTTAGTAGCGTTGCCTTTTGTTTCTCCGTAAGAGTCGTCGTTTCCAACTCTTTGAATCATCTCGTTTGAGCGCTTTTTTTCTGCGGGGGAATGGTTCAATTTTGCTCCACTTTTAAGCGCAAGAATCTTCGTGTTAAACTCTCTCTCTCTCTCTCTCTCTCTCTCGAGCGTGGTGTTTGTCCGTCGACGGACAGAGTTTCTTTCTTTCAAAAGTGTTGTTGAGGGTAAAACGCGAGTTATATATACACACATCATAGAGAAAGAATTCATTCATTCCGGGGGAGGATTGAATTGAGTCGCCGCTCTGTGAATAAGCGAGACGTACTACAGAGCGAGAGAGAGCATCATGTCCTCCACGCCGCCACCGCCGAAACCGTGGGAAAGAGCAGAAGGAGTTTCGACGACCAGCAGTAGTTCTAAAGATACGCCGCTCGCGAACGCGAACGCGATGAAACCGTGGGACGTCCCCGGCGCTGGGGAAACGCCTTCAGGTGGGTGATTTTTACACTTTGACCATCTGATACTCACATCTGTCTGCGATTATTCTCTTTCTTTTTAACTTCTAAAATGATGATTTTACAGCGAACGTGAGGACGGAATCGAACCCGACCGGGGAGACGAGAGTGCCCCGCGGTCGATCGACGACGGGGGGAAATCCGGGATTGACCACCGAGGCGGAGCCGGCGACGTCGGCGTACGGCGGCGGAATGTCGTACGGAGGAGGAGGAGGATACGGAGGAGGATACGGAATAGATGGTGGATATGGAGGAAGTAGGTACGGAAGTGGGTACGGGAGTGGGTATGGAAGTGGGTACGGAAGTGGGTATGGAAGTGGGTACGGAAGTGGGTACGGCGGTGTGTCCTCCTACGGCGGCGGCGGGTACGGTTCTTCGATGTACGGAGGCGGCATGTACGGCAGTCGCTACGGATCCGGATACGGTGGATACGGTGGCGGATACGGTGGTGGCATGTATGGCGGACACGGTGGCGGATACGGCGGCGGCATGTATGGCGGCGGCATGTACGGACCGACCGGTCCGATGTCCTTCGATCCGAACGAACCGGTGAATCCAGCCATGTCCGCGTGGTCGAAAATTATGCGCACGTTATCCGACGTCGTCCATTTCTTCGGTAAGATTAGCTTTTTAGTGGACGAAAACACGCAAGCGTTGCATTTTTTCGTCGGGAGTTTGTTAGGAATGTTAGATCGAGGCCACGTGTTGTATAAGGAAATGTCGAGGATCGTGCTGAAAACGTTGGGGTACCCGGTGCCGGAGCGGCCGCCTCCGTTTGATCCTTTGAGAAGAGGCCAACAGCAAGGACAGCAAGGACAATATAACAACGGGTACAATCAAAATACAAATCAGCAGCAATATCAGCAGCGAAATAATAATAGCAGCGCTAACTTTGACGAGGCGTACATGGACGGCGCGTGGGGGAACGCGAACGCTCCATAATAGTTTTTAAAAATAGCACGAAATGGATTGTAGAAGTTTTCATCAAAATAGAACGAAAACATAAATATAGAAGAAGAATAAAGAGAAAACAGTGTGGATTAAAGCTCGTCTCGCTTCGCACCTCCCGACGCTGCAAACTCCTTCAGCGCCTTTACGAAATCCCCTTTCTCCACGCACAATTGGCACGACACGTTGTTCGCGGCTAACATCGCTTTCAACTTTGCCACGCGCATCTTGGAAAAATCCATACTCGGATCAATCGTCGTGCCGACGATGTCTCTCGTTCGCATCTTCCTATCGCAATACTCTCTATTCGCGTGTTCCATCAACCACGGCTCGCTCCAATCGGAAGGTTTTGCCGCGTCGTCCATCCACTCTTTCTTCTCACCTACGACCGATCGCTTAAAGTCGCCGTCGCAAAACACCACCAACGACGGGATTTTGTCCACGTCAAACATCAACGCTATTTGATTATTCGGCGCTCGAACGTCCGCGAATTTCACTTCTTTGTGCACTTTTCCCACGTTATGTGAGGCAATCTTCAACCAGTTCGGCGTCGTTTGTTTGTTATTGAAATACAAAACACACACCGACTTCACTCCTTGTCCCTCCGGACAGTGTTTCTCTCTAAATTTCGTAAACATCTCCGGCTTACGAATCGACTCCGCTTTACTCGGCAAATTCTCAAACGCCCACTCCTTCACTTTCGCGTAGTTCACCGACTCTCCGTCGTACTGTTTATTCACCCCCGCTACTCTTAACTTCACCTTGGGATACTCCGACACCCCTTCCTGCAAGCACAACGCCTTCTCCTTCTCGCAATTCACCGCCCCGACTCTGGCGAATCCGTCCAAATCTTCGTTCAGCTTTTCCATATCCTTCACGAACCGTTTACAGTGCTGACACCACGGCGCGTAAAATTCAATCAACCAAACGTTCTTCGCGTTGCTATCGGGGAACTTGGACCGTTTCAAATTCTTCGTCTTGTGTCCTTTCTTGGGATCGTACAAATCCTCCTTCTCCCTCGGCGGTTGTTCTCGTCTCTGTTGTTGCCGCCTCCCGCCGCCGCCGCCGCCGCCGAACATGTCCCCGAACGGATCGAATCCTCCTCCACCGCCGCCGCCGCCAAACTCAAACGTGAACGTGTTACCACCTCTTCCACCGAAACCTCCGAACGGGTGCCCGCCGCCGAACGGGTTCCCGCCTCCGCCGCCGCCGCCTTCGCGTTGTTTCAATCCTTCCTCTCCGTACTGGTCGTAAATCTGCCTCTTCTCTTTATCGGTTAGAACTTCGTACGCTTGGCCAATCTCCGCGAATTTCTCCTCCGAGCCGCCTTTATCCGGATGGTGTTTCATCGCTTCGCGACGGTAGGCTTTTTTTAAAGTTCGATCGTCCGCCTGTCTGTCCACGCCGAGGACTTTGTAATAGTCTTTCCCTCCAGCGCAGAGGATTTCCCCGACGAGAACAATCATCATCGCGAGGAGGAAAAAGAAGACCGAGGATGACGATAGAGAGGAAGAGAAGGATGAAGAAGGGAAACGAAAGAGCATGATGACGATTCAGACGACGACAAAACGCGTTTTGTCGACGCGGGGTACGTTTTGTTGACTTCTTCGCGCGGTAAAGATGGAACGTGCAGCAAAGTGGAAAAGTGACGAAAAGACAGACTTGAGAGGACAGATGAGATTTCCGCTGTCGGTGCGCAGATGTTAGATGTGTATATATGTATATATATATATGTATATATCGCGAACAGCCATTAGCTTTATTGAAGGCTGTTCGTTCACTTGTTTAATATATATAAATACGCCGCGCTACTCTCGTCAGAGTCTCTTTTAACTTGCGCTCGGGATGTCCCGTTCGGGCTTGGGATTCGAGCTCTCTCGCTCTCTCGCTCTCGCTCTCCGTGCGCGTGCGCGTCCTTCTACTATAACTCTGTCTTCGTTGCACCGCTCGTCTTTGCTAAAATCTCAAACCCTTCTATCCTCTCTTTAAACATCCCCTCGATATCCTCTCTCGACCACGCTTGGTCCACGTCCACCGCCTCCTCGATGGCGTCTTCGCCGACTCTCGCGTCTCGAGTAAACGTTATCGTCGCCGGCGCGCCTTGTTTCATGTGCAAAGTCAACTTCGAATAAAACTCTGAGATTCGTTCCGGTTGTTTTTGTAACGACGTTTTCTTCCCTTGTTCCGTTTCTTTCCCCGGGTTGGAGACTAACTCCTTCAGACCGGGAAAGTTCGCTAACCGTCACGAGCACGCCGTTATCGTCGCGCGATCGAATTTGACACCATTAAACGCATCGTTTTCAGAGTCGTCGTCGTTCTCTTTGCAACACTCCAAGCACTCGCTCACGAACTGGTTTTGGTAGTCATTTTCTCCGAGCGCGTCTTTCAATGCGAAGCGGCAGTAGTCGCAGCGCACCACGTTCGGGTCGTACCCACGGTCGATGCATTTGGAATTCGAGCGCAGTTGTGATGATGTTGTTGTTGTTGGATCCTTTTCCGCGACGACGACGGTAGTATACAAAGAAGAAGAGAGGAAAAGGAACAATCCGAAGATGACAACGACGAGAGAAGAAGAAGAAGAAGAAGAGAGGCGAGTCGTCCGCTTCTTCATCATCATCTCGTCTTTATATCGTCTTCTTGTTGTGGGGAAAGAAACTCTCTGAAAAAGCAGTTAAGCAGTTTGGTGGTACAAAGAAGACGAAGACCCTTCTCCTCTCGCGGTGGTGATGGAACGAAGGATGTCGTTCGTTACGCGCATGCAGGGGGCATTTTCGCTGCGGCTTCTCTCTCTCAAAGAACTCTCTCTCTCTCTCTCTCTCTCTCTCTCTCTCTCTCTCTCTCTTATATATATACACATGTGGTCTTTCTTCTTTTCTTAAAAACGTCTTTATTTTATTTTTAGATCTGCAAAAAAGAGTGCGCGTTGACCAAATACCTTCCTCTTTTCTCTCTCTCTCTCTCTCTGCGTCTCTTCATCTCTCTCTCTTCGAGTCTTGTCTTCGCGACAACAACAGAGATGATTAAGGACGCGTCGTCGTCGTCCTCTTCTTCTTCTTCTTTGTTTCAAATCTCTGCGAAAACTCTGGAGGAAGCATTCGCTCAAACCTCTTACCTCTCGTACGAGACAGTCAAGCAGAGCACACAAAGAGCGTCTGTGTTCGCGAGAGAGAAGGCTTTACGAGAACGAGAGAAGAGGAAAGAGGCGAGCGAACGAGCGAAGAAAGAGTTGAGAGAAGAGCACGCGAGGATTGAGAGAGAAATCGAGAGAAGATTGGAAAGGAAAAAGGAGGAGGAAAAGGAGGAAAAGAAGGAAGAAGGCGCGGATGGGAACTTTTGTCGATATCGCGAGAAGGAAAGAGATGAGACGAAGCAAAGAGAATGCGAAGAACGGAGCGAACACGAGAAAAAAGACATTGTTCGACTCGAGTCGGAAGCGGCGAGGTTGAAACAAAAGCAAATGTTACTCGAAGTTGAGTTTGAAATCGAAACGAAGAGAGACGCGGAGCGCGCCGAGCGAGAGGCGAGGCGAAAAGAGAAGGAAAGGAGTAGAAAACTAGAGAAGTTACGAAAGGAGGTCGAGGTTACGAAGGAAACGTTAGAAAACGAACAATTATCTCACGAGAGATTCGTGCAAAGCATGCTCGGAGACGCTACATTTTGGACGAGCGAAGTCGAGAGGAGAAACGAGAAACGCGAGGAAGACGCAGAATCGGAAAGGAAAGCTCTGCTCGAGACGCTCGAGAGAACAGACGCGAAAGCGACACGATTGGAGGAAGCGAAAGATGCGTTGAGAAAAGAATTGGAGAGACGAGACGCGCGAATGAAAATGAACGCGAGAATCAAAGAGCGTGTTTCCGCTCAAATCGTCATCGCGAGATGTTTCCGAACGCATAGGGAGCGAAAGCGAGAGAGAGAACTTCTCGAAATATCTGCTTCCAAGAAAAAGAAAAAGAAAAAGAAGAAACAAAAGGGCACAGCTACCACTAAGGCTGTTAAACCTCGTTGAATAATGCGTCTGTTCTTTCTTGAATCTGTTTTGAATGCACTTGAATGCCCACAACAGTATTATTTTCTCGAAAAATCTTTCGCATGGTTTTTCCACTATCAATCTTTCGCTTCCAACGAGACTCGCGCCATTTCCAACGCGCCTTCGTTCGTATCGTTCCCTCCGATAAACAACCCGTTGTGGACAAATACACATCCGGGAATTCCGCTCTTTTCGCTCAAGTCTTGATCTCTCAACCCGGCCCATTCTTTTTTCAACCCTTTCCTCTTATCGAAACTCCCAGCCGCGATCGGTACGGTCGACACGCGCCACTTCTTCGCACTTTCGTCCTCGAACAACACAAACTCCACGCGCTTCTCCTCGGAATCCAGCCCGGACTCTTTCTCCACCTCGTACAAATGGTCCTTCCACGGACAGTACTGCTCCAACTTTATAATCTTCCCAGACGTGTCCACTTCTTCTCTCTTTTTAATCGCCTCTTCCACCGGCTTCCTCCCTGGCAACCACACGTTCGCCAAATAGTTCAACTCTTCGTCAAACTCTTTCCCGGCGAGCGCGACCGCTTTCAAAAACTGTTCCATCTGCCGTTCCGCGGTGAACGGTTCGTTCCAATTCGGGTTCAGCTTTCCAACTCGACTGGATAAGTTCGTATTGTTCTCGTAGTTCGGTTCCGCGCCTTCCAAAATATCGTATTGTGAAACCCCGTTATCGATGCCGTCCACCGCTTCGATAAAACTCTTGTACATCTTCAGATACAACTGATTTGTCACCGGGTCCTCTACACTCTTCTCGATCTTCTTGCTCACAATTTCCTTCCCGAAGTGCTTATACACCAACCCGGCGGAGCTTAACTTGGTTTTGAAATCGTTAAACGTCTCCGAGAACCCTTTTTGGTGGTGGTCGAAGCGTAACTTCGTGGCGTCGTACTCCGCGCCGACGTCGAGAACGACGGCGCATTTCGCCAACAAATCGGCATCTCTCGTGCGAACGATTCGGCAGTTGGAGAACTGCTGCGTGTTTTGAAGCAAGTAGCACCCCAAAGCTTCGTCGCAGTGGAACGACCCGTCGTGCGTGCCGATGGTGTCGTCAGTTCCCGTCATGGATTGATGCCTTTTCGATGATGTTGCCGCTGTTTTCGTATCTCCGAAATCTCTCTTGGACATGCGCGTTGGGGAAAAGTGAACTCGACGGTGAGGAAACGTCTTCCTTTCACTTTCGTTTACGAAGAAGAAAGAAGAAGAGAGACGCTTTATTCCAGACGACGACGAGGACGAGGAGTAACGAGAACAGAGCCTGAAGGAAGTTTGATGATGAAACGTCGAGAAGAAGAGCGACATAAAAGTGACGAAATCAGATATGCTTTTTTGCTTTTACATAAATGGATTTGAGTCTTCATTATTACGGCTTCTCGCCAAATGTTCGCGCCCCCTCTATCGTCTCGAAATCTCGCTTCCACCGAGATTTCTTCCATCCACTCTCCGGATTCGAGGTTCAATGACGTCCCCGTGTTTCTTTTGGAGAACCAAAAAGCCGTTTAGAAATCGAACTTATGCGAAACAGTCGCCGCTTCGTCGCATCCAGCTTTGCACGTTTCATCATCTGGGAACGAGGAGATTCGGTGGGCAATGCTTGATGCTCTCGGTTTTCAAACCGAGCGTATTGTCGCACTTCCAATATGCTGACATTTGCGTCGCGTCGTAAAAAATATTTATGAAATAAAAATAATACGTCACGCCGTTACTGGTTATAGTGTTTAACGGAACGCCGGCGACGTTCCAACCGCTCACATCTTGCTGAAATGCCAATGCTGCGTAAAACATATATCCCATGTCTGTTACTTTGCTGACGTCCCACTTTCTAATTGGACTATTAAAAGTCCTCGCGTACTGAAACATACCATACATGTTTGTAACCTCGGCGGTGTTCCACAAGGACATATCCGAGTTCATCAAGTACGCTTTGGTAAACGTTTGCTGAAAGCTCATGACTGAAGAAACATCCCATTGACTTAGATCCGTGTCTAAGTTCTGACAGTCTTTAAACGTTGATCTAAATGTTGTAACTTTAGAGACGTCCCATTTGCTCAAGTCTTGATTGAAACTAGAAACACCATAAAACATGTACGACATATCCACCGCCGACGACGTGTCCCAACCAGAGATATCTTGATTAAACGAACTTCTCGCGAACATAGTTGAAAACTCCTTCACCGACCCAGTGCCCCAATACCCGAGCGCTTCATTAGTTGCAAGTTCGCCGTTAAACTTAGAAGCGTACCCGAACATTCCATACATGTTCTCCACTAAGCTCGTATTCCACTTCAAATTTTGATTAAAATTCGGGTTGGAATAAAACATAGTTTCCATGGTCGTCACGCTCGACGTATCCCATGTACCAATCGGTTGGTTGAATGCATGCGCTCCTCCGTAGGATGTTGCGAACGTCAAATCCATATTCTTCACTTTCGTCGTCGTCCAGCTCGAAATGTTTTCGTCAAATACCATCGCCTCATAAAACGTGCCCTCCAAAGTCGTGACTTCCGCCGTATTCCAGTTGCTCAATCCGACGCCTTTGAATTTACTAGCATACGCGAAAGAATAATCTAGTTTAGCCACTTTACTCGTGTCCCAGCCCGAAAGATCAGAATCAAACTCAGTCGCAGAGAAGAACATGCGTGACATGGACGTTACCGTCGACGTGCTCCAGCGCGACAGATCCTGATTAAACGCCTCGCAACTTTCGAATGTACCTGTAAAATCCACCACCGATCGCGTATCCCAACTGGTAATGTTTGCATTAAAAGTAGATCTGCCCTTAAACGCCTCTGCAAAATTAGAAACCAGCGAAACGTCCCAATCGCTCATCACGCCAAACGCGCTGTCCGGGCAAATCCCGTGTACCGGATCCACCGTCAAACATTCGTTCACCGCCGTTATAAAATCCCCGTAGTCTCCCGATAACGCTCCAACCGCGGTTTCGCACAAATCACCCACAAATTGATCTTTACACACGCAATGCATCGCATCGAACGCTTTGCTCTCAAAATCAAATCTCACCTCCTTCGTCCCGTTTCGGTTACACTGGACGTTCCCTGCATCACTCGCCGATAACAACTTCACGTTCGCTAACGTTTCGCTCAACTTTGTCAACTGCGCTTCCACCTTGTCCAAATCATACCCGACATCTCCGGTTAAATCTAAACTGTCGTCTTCCAAAGCCGCGATGTACACGTCTGAAGGCACGCGAACGACCGAGGCGTCGATGAGAATTTCCGTCTTGGAGACCACCGCCACCGTTCCGTTGACGTACGATTTCACCGCGAAAGTCTCCTCTTCTTCACTTCCTACTGTTGCTGTTGCGGTGGCAATCTGAGCCTCGGCGGTTTCGAAAGAGAACAAGAACAAGAACGCGAGAAAAAGAGAGGAGAAAACGAACCCCAAAGCGCTTCTTCCTTTTCTTTTACGTTCGCTTTTACTTCTTCTCGAGAAACCGCACTCGGCGCCGTTCCTTTTTATCATCGCGATCAAAGAGCGGTAGACAATTAAGCGGTCGACAATTGTTTTTCCCGAGAAAAACTTTCAAAGTTTCGTCCTAATCCTCCTCCTCGATCGTTCCCTCTTGCGACGATTTAGGTGTGGTAGCGTTTGAAAACACCTTCTTTCTTCGGACTGAGGAGAGAGTTGTTCTCAAAGAGAGACTGGAAAGGGTTTTTAAAGCGCTGTGTTTAAATGCGCCAGAAGCTTTGAATTATGAGGGAAGCTTAGGGAAAGTTTTTGGGCAATCCTGTTCAAAAAGTTCAAGTAGTACTCATCACTCGAGTAAAAGTAAAATGTGGACTTACAGACCTCTTTTTGGGGAGAGTCCTCGTGCGTTTTCCTTCTCAGCTGCTTATTTATGCGAGAGCATTAATGACTCATCAAACCCACACACAATAATAAAGGGGCCAACAAAGTCTGTGAATAACGAACTCAACTCATCACACTCTATATATTATCGCGCGGCGGAAATTAATACACACTTGTTGTCTTTAGGAGAAGAAGATAAAGAAGAATCATCATCATCATGCCGTCTTCAATCGGCGACCGGTTGTACGAACTGATGCGGCGACCGTCGGAGGAGAGGCAAAAGTATCGCGTGATTCCACCAAAAGTAAGTTTGGGGAAGAAATTTGAGGATGGATTTTACGGCGTCGACGAGCACGTGGGAAGGCAAGGAAGAGAACGCGGTGGTGGTGGTGGTGGTAGCAGTAGTGTGAGAATCGAAACGGATACGATGGGGGAGGTGGAAGTTCCAGCGGAAGCGTTGTATGGCGCGCAAACGCAAAGGAGTTTGGAGAATTTCCGAATTGGTGGTGAAAAGATGCCGTTCGCGTTGGTGCACGCGTTAGGGATGGTGAAACACGCCGCGGCGACGGTGAACGAGAGAGACGGGAATTTAGACCCGAAAATTGCGGAGGCGATTCGGCAGGCGTCGTTGGAAGTTATATCCGGGAAGTTTGATCGGTATCATTTCCCGTTGGTCGTCTGGCAAACCGGGAGCGGGACGCAAACGAACATGAACGTAAACGAGGTGATTTCAAATCGAGCGACGGAGTTGTTAGGAGGGAAGTTTGGGTCAAAGTTAGTCCACCCGAACGATCACGTGAACATGAGTCAAAGCTCGAACGATTCGTTTCCAACCGCCATGAGCGTTGCCACGGCGTACGAGGTGTACGAAAAGTTGATTCCAAATTTACAGTTGTTGTACCAAGACGTCAAACAGAAAAGCGAGGAGTGGAAGGATATCGTGAAGATTGGGCGGACGCATTTACAAGACGCGGTACCGATTACGTTAGGACAGGAGTTTTCCGGGTACGCGCAACAGATTAAGAACGCGTTGATACGCGTGAGAGCATCGTTGGTGCACTTGTTGGAATTGGCCATCGGCGGATCGGCGGTTGGCACCGGGTTGAACACGTCCGCGAATTACGCCGAGGATATGGCGAAAGAGATTTCCAAGTTGACTGGATTACCGTTTGTTTCCGCACCGAACAAATTTGAAGCGTTAGCCGCGCATGACGCGCAGGTGGCGTTGAGCGGGATGTTGAAAACAGTCGCGTTGAGTCTTTCAAAAATAGCCAACGACGTGCGATTGTTAGGATCTGGGCCGAGAGCTGGATTAGGGGAGTTGTATTTGCCAGAGAACGAGCCAGGGAGTTCGATTATGCCCGGAAAAGTCAATCCAACGCAGTGTGAGGCGTTGATGATGGTGTGCGCGCAAGTTATTGGTAACGATTGCGCCATCTCCGCCGGGAACTCTATGTTGTCGCATTTTGAATTAAACGTCGCGAAACCATTAATTGTGTATAATAACTTACAATCGGTGGAACTGTTAGCAGATGCGAGTAAAAGTTTCGCGGAGAGATGCGTTCGTGGGATCCAACCGAACCATCAAGCGATACAGAAGCATTTGGAAAGTTCGCTCATGCTCGTGACCGCGTTGAATACGAAAATCGGTTACGACAAGGCGGCAAAGATTGCGAAGAAAGCGTTCAAGGACGGGACGACGTTGAAAGAAGCGGCGTTGGCGTTAGGGTTAGTCAGCGAGGAAGACTTCGATACGATTGTCAATCCGAGGGAGATGATTGGACCAAATATTGTCGCGCGATCGAAACTTTGAAAAAATGTTTGAAGCTTGAAGCCCCGCGAATATTAGGAGTTTGAGTTTTGTACATATATACGCACACGTGGGTGGCGTCCACATGAAAAGCGCTCAAACGACCCGTTATTATTCATTTATCACACGTACTTCTCAAAAAATGTCTTCACCTTCCTCCACGCCTCGTTCGCTTGGGTTTCGTCGTACGGCGCGAACCCTTGCGACTTCTCTCTCGCCTCGAACGACTCGTACGGATCTGGCTTGGCGTTCATAAACGCGTGCCCGACGCCTGGATACAAAATAACCTCACAATCGCCCGACGCTGGACATTTCTTCAACTTCTCCTTCAACTCCTTCGCGTCTTTTTTGCTCGAAAATCCTTCCAAATTATCCAACTCGCCAAAGTTTGCCAAAACCGGTTTCTTCACGTTCGCTTCGACGTCGAATCCGCTCGGAACGCCGTAAAACACCACGCACGCATCCACGTCGTCGCTCGTGCACCCTCCGAGCAAACTCAACGCCCCTCCCATACAAAACCCAATCGTCCCTACTTTTTCTACATTCTTCGTCTCTTTCATGTACTTGGCGACTTCCCCGATCTCCTTCGCCGCGTTCATGAAATCCATCTCGTTCATCAAATGCGACGCTTCCTCTTTGTCCACCCCAATTTTCCCTTTGTACAAATCAGGCACGACGACGTACGCGTCGAAATCGTTCGAGAGTTTCTCCGCGTGCGCTAAAATCCCAGAGTTTACCCCCCTATATTCGTTTGAAAGCGACGAGACAAGAGCGAGAGAATAATACGATTAATAAGTACCTCTCTCTCCACTTTTATAACGAACTCTTATAACTGATGATGAGAAAAAAAAAAGAGAATTATATAAAAAGAAAGCCAACAAAAACAAAACGAATCTCTCACCACCACTCCTGTATGCATATCAACCCTCGTTTGCTCTCTTTTGAACTCCCGAACTCGATCGCTGGGATCTTCGAGGGGGAAATCGTTATTCGATTCATATCTCTTTTTTTAACGAATTTTTGCTAAATTTTTTGCCTCCTTTTCCCTCCCACACATTTGTTTAGGGTTTACTTATTATTAGGCTCTCGTCGTTTCGTCCGTCCTTTCCTCCTCAGAGCAAATTTCTCTCTCCTCTCTCTCTCTCTCTCTCTCTCTCTCTTACAAATAATAATAATGAGCGTTTTAGACCGCTTCCCGCACTCGACCGCGGAACTGAAACGGGTGAAAACCGTTCAGTTTGGCGTTTTATCGCCGGATGAAATCGTGAGTTTAGTTACTTGTCTTTCTTTCTCTTAATGAAATGATTTTGAGGGAAAATCGAGTGATCATCATCGGCCGACAAATTGATGATTTCAAAGCGCGATTCTTTCTTTTTCTCTCGTCCTGTCGCGGGGTTCTCTCGGTTGAGCAGTGTTGGTATTTCGCTCGCGTGGTATGCGCTGGCGAGACGACAAAAACGAGTCGCTCGAAAGATTATTACGCTCTTCTGCGCGCGACTTTCGGGGCTAATTGATTGAAACATTATTGAGTGAGATTTTGAGCGCAAAGGACGTCGTCATCTGCTCGAATTTCTCGCTCGAATTCCGAATGCGCGCGCATTCATTCGAACTGTTTTTTTAATCTTCATAAACAATCTCTTTTCGCTGACAAACGCGATCACTTCTCTCTCTCTCTCTTTCTCTCTCATATTCTCTTTCTTCAAACGCTTTCAATCAAAACAGCGAAAAATGTCGGTGTGCGAAATCGAAACCTCGGAAACGTACGAAAAGGGCAAACCGAAGAGAGGCGGTTTGTCCGACCCTCGGATGGGGACCATGGACAGAGGGACGGTGTGCGAAACGGACGGGGCGGATTCGGTGCACAATCCGGGGTATTTTGGGCACTTGGAGTTGGCGAAACCGGTGTATCATCACGGGTTTTTAAACGTCGTGTTGAAGGTTTTGAGGTGCGTGGGATATTCTTCGTCGAGAATTTTGTTGGATCCGGAGACTGACGCGAGGTTTAACCAAATCATGCGGATTCAGAACCCGAAACATCGATTAAAGAAATTGACGGACGCGTGCAAGACGAGGACGGAGTGTCCGCACACCGGGACGGCGCAACCGTCGTACCGGTGCGAAGGGATGAAGATTACCGCGAACTTTGAGAAGTGCGACGAGGAGTTGTTGCCGGACGGTGGGGAGAGGAAAGTGGTGATTACCGCGGAGAAGGCGTTGCAGATTTTGAAGAATATTTCGGACGAAGATTGTAGATTGCTGGGATTAGACCCAGAACACGCGAGACCGGATTGGTTCATTTTGCAAGTCATGCCGATTCCACCGCCGCCGGTGAGACCGTCGGTATCCTTCGATGCCTCGACGAGAAGCGAGGATGATTTGACGGTGAAATTGATGGAGATTGTTCGAACGAATAAGAACTTACAGAGACAAGAACAAAACGGGGCGCCGGCGCACGTGGTGGATGAGTTTGCCGAGTTGTTGCAATATCATATCATGACCTTCATGGATAACACGGTGGCTGGGCAACCGAGAGCGATGACGAGATCGGGGAGACCGATTAAGAGTATTTCGGAACGTTTAAAAGGGAAAGCCGGGAGAATTCGAGGGAACTTGATGGGGAAGCGGGTTGATTTTTCCGCGAGAACGGTCATCACGCCCGATCCAAACTTGATGTTGGATCAACTCGGCGTTCCGTGGTCGATTGCTTTGAATATGACGTACCCGGAAACTGTTACGCCGTACAACATCGACGAGTTGACGAGATTGGTGGAGAATGGACCGCACCCACCGCCGGGGGAAACGGGCGCCAAGTACATCATTCGCGAAGACGGCCAACGTTTGGATTTGCGATTTTTGAAGAAAGCGTCGGAGAAGAAGTTGGAGTTTGGGTATCGCGTTGAAAGACACATGAAGAACGACGACGTGGTTTTGTTTAACCGTCAGCCGTCTTTGCACAAAATGAGTATCATGGGACACAGAGTGCGCATCATGCCGTACTCGACGTTTCGTATGAACATCTCCGTGACGCCTCCGTACAACGCCGATTTTGATGGCGATGAAATGAACATGCACTTGCCGCAATCGTACGAAACGAGAGCGGAAGTTGCCGAGTTGATGATGGTACCGAAAATGATCGTATCTCCGCAAGCGAACAAGCCGGTTATGGCCATCGTGCAAGATACGCTTTTGGGGTGCCGAAAAATGACTTCTCGAGAAACGTTCATCAAAAAAGACGTGTTCATGAACATCATCATGTGGTTGGAAAACTGGGACGGGAAAGTGCCGAAACCAGCGATTTTGAAACCAGAGCCGTTGTGGACCGGGAAGCAAGTGTTATCGATGATGCTTCCGCACATCAACTTGATTCGCACGTCCTCGTGGGCCAGAGACGCGGACGATTTAGATTTCAGCGTAGACGATACCGGGGTGAGGATCGAACGAGGCGAATTAATTACCGGTACTTTGTGTAAGAAAACCTTGGGATCTGGCGGTGGCGGTTTAATTCACGTCACGTGGGAAGAGTGGGGACCGACGGCGGCGAGAAATCTCGTTTCCGAGGTTCAACGACTCGTCAATTATTGGCTTCTACACCACGGTTTTACGTGTGGTATCATCGATACGATTGCCGATGACGGTACCATGCGCACTATTAACGATACCATCACCAAGGCGAAGAGTGATGTTAAAGCGGTGATCAAACTCGCACAAAACGGCGAGTTGGAATCGCAACCGGGGATGACGATGCAGCAGTCGTTTGAACAAAAAGTGAACCAAATCTTGAACAAGGCGAGAGACGATGCCGGCACAGCCGCGCAAGTTTCTTTGAAGGATTCAAATAACGTTAAAATGATGGTACAAGCCGGTTCTAAGGGTTCTTTCTTAAACATTTCGCAGATGTGCGCGTGCGTCGGTCAGCAAAACGTCGAAGGAAAACGTATCCCGTACGGTTTCGTGGACAGAAGTTTACCGCACTTTTCCAAGGATGATTTCGGTCCCGAGTCTCGAGGTTTCGTCGAAAACTCGTACTTGAGAGGGTTGACCCCTCAAGAATTCTTCTTCCACGCCATGGGTGGCCGCGAAGGTCTCATCGATACTGCGGTGAAAACCTCCGAAACCGGTTACATTCAGAGACGTTTGGTCAAGGCGATGGAAGACGTCATCGTAAAATACGACGGTACGGTTAGAAATTCCGTCGGAGATGTCATTCAATTTCTTTACGGGGAAGATGGTATGGACGCGACCGCTGTTGAATCGCAAAAGGTTGACACGTTGCGTTTATCCAACGCGCAGTTCGAGGCGAAGTTTCGCGTGGACCCGGACGTTCCGGGATGGAACGACGGGTGGTTGAGCGACGAAAGAGCCGAGGCGATTTCTCGCGATCAAGAGAAAAGACAGTTATTGGATCTCGAGTGGGAAACCTTACTCTCAGATCGAGACAATTTGCGTTACACCTTAGCGAATGGCGATCCAGGCGTGCACTTGCCTGTGAATTTGAAGAGAATCATCTGGAACGCGCAAAAAGAATACGCCAACCCGAAAAAGTCAGACACCAAGGCGTTCATGGAAAACGAGTTAGATCCAGATTACATCATCACGTGCGTCCGCGATTTGCTTTCCAAACTCATCGTCGTACCAGGTAAAGACGAGTTATCGATTGAAGCCCAGAGAAATGCGACGATTTTGTTTTACGCGCAAGTCAGAGCGTGCTTGGCAACGAAACGCGTCATGAAGGAACACAAACTCGGCGTCTCTGCGTTTAACTGGGTCATCGGTGAAATCGAATCCAGATTTAAACAAGCGTTGGCACCACCGGGCGATGGTATTGGTACCGTAGCCGCGCAATCCATCGGGGAACCGGCGACGCAGATGACTTTGAACACTTTTCACTTTGCGGGCGTTTCTGCCAAGAATGTCACCTTGGGTGTCCCTCGATTAAAAGAAATCATCAACATTGCCAAGTCAATTAAGACGCCATCTTTGACGATTGCTTTACGGAAAGATTTAGCCAGCGATCGTGGTCACGCGAAGAACGTACAAGCGACGTTAGAGTACACCACGTTAGCTTCCGTAGCTGCGATGACTGAAATTTGGTACGACCCTGACGTTCAAGATACGGTGATCCCGTTCGATAAAGAGTTTGTGAAATCCTATTACGAAATGCCGGACGAGGAAATTGACCCGAACCGAATCTCTCCGTGGTTGTTAAGAATTGAATTGAACCGAGAGATGATGGTCGATAAGAAATTGTCCATGGCGGACGTCGCGGAGAGAATCTCCGAGGAGTTCCAAGACGACATTCACGTCATTTTCAACGATGATAACAGTGAAAAGCTCATTTTGCGCTTGCGGTTAATTACGCCAGAAGGCAAAGCTGCCGATGCGGATGAAGGTGTCATCGAGGACGAAGTCTTCCTCAGACGCATCGAAGCGCAGTTATTATCCACGCTCGCGTTGCGAGGTATTCCGGACATTAAGAAAGTGTTCATCCGCGAGGCGAATTCGACGCAGCTCAACGAAGCCACGGGTACTTTTGAAAAGCACTCGGAGTGGATGCTCGATACGGAAGGGTGCAACTTGCTCGAAGTCATGGCGCACCCAGACGTTGACTTTTCGAGAACAACTTCGAACCATCTCGTGGAAGTGATCACCATCCTCGGTATCGAAGCCGTACGAAACGCGTTGTTGAAAGAACTCAGAGGCGTCATCGAATTCGACGGTTCATACGTCAACTACAGACATTTGGCGATTCTCGTCGAGGTAATGACGTACAGAGGTCATTTGATGTCCATTACTCGTCACGGTATTAACCGCGCGGAAACTGGTCCGTTGATGCGATGTTCGTTTGAGGAAACCGTCGATATTCTCATGGAAGCGGCGGCGTTTTCGGAGAGAGATGGAATGACTGGCGTGAGTGAAAACATCATGCTCGGTCAATTCTGTCCAGTCGGTACGGGTGAATTCGGTCTGCATCTCAACGAAGAGATGTTGAAAGACGCCATTGACTTGGACTTGTTCGGGAATCCGCAAGGTGCCGGTGCTGGTATGACGAGCGCGACGCCGGGTAGAGAGATGGTGATGACCCCGGGTGGCGGCGTCGGCGCGAGATCTCCGAGCTTCTTGATCTCCCCGGCGCGTTCGCCATTCGATGCGAGCATGGCGTTCTCGCCGGCGAATTACGATTACGGTCAAGGTGGTGCAGGTGGTGCTGGTTTGCCTGGATTCAGTCCGGGTGGTGCAGGATATTCTCCAACTAGTCCAGGGTACTCACCGACGAGCCCGGCGTATTCGCCGACGAGTCCGGCGTATTCGCCGACAAGTCCAGCGTACTCACCGACAAGTCCAGCGTACTCGCCGACGTCTCCAGCGTATTCGCCGACGTCTCCGGCGTACTCACCGACAAGTCCAGCGTACTCGCCGACGTCTCCAGCGTATTCGCCGACGTCTCCGGCGTACTCGCCGACGAGTCCAGCGTACTCACCGACGAGTCCAGCGTATTCGCCGACGTCTCCGGCGTATTCACCGACGAGCCCAGCGTATTCACCGACGAGTCCAGCGTACTCACCAACGTCGCCGCAATACTCGCCAACTGGAGGGACTTTATCGCCGTCAGCTTCACCGACGTCGCCGATTTACTCTCCGAGCGGACCGCAATATTCTCCGCAAGCGCCGAACATGTCGCCGGAGCAAGACGAGGAGGACGAGGAAAACTAAAAGTACAGATTGATGACGATGAACATAATACACCTCATCAACATTACCCAACAATATTAAACATATAAAATACAGAAAAAGAAGAATAAAAAGGACACATATAGCAATCAATATTAGCAAAACAAAAATAAACGGGGCGTGAGAGAGAGAGAGAGAGAGGGGAGTGACTAACCGACGAAATGAAGCGGTGTTTCGCGCCGCCTTTCTCTCTCGTTTGCCGCAAACAACGAACGACGAGAACAACATCACACAAGATTTTAATTCATTTTCATATAAATAATAAAATCACACGGTATTTATGTACACACACACAGCAAACATCTTCCTCTCATTTTGCGACCGTTTTCGTCGTCGCGGCGCGCTTCTTCTTTTTCGTCTTGTTCTTTTTGGAGGCGGACTTATTCGAAACCCACTCTGGGGGCACGTTCTCTTCGTCTGAAGTCGCCGCGTTCACATTCGCGTTATTCTTGTACCACTTGGGCATGATCTTTGCGCAAATATAGTTCCGGTACCCAACAAACGCCGCGAGGAAGAAAATGCCGATTAAGCCCACGGCAGCGCCGCCAAGCTTGGACGGTGTCATAAATCCAGAGTCTGCGGAAGAAGCGTCTTTTGTTGGCGGCGGCGGAGATGAAAACAAACCGTCGATGTCGTTGTCGTCGATGGTTGTCACCTCCACGTTTGTGAACGAGTTTTCGCCTCCATCGTTACCATTTGTGTTTGTTGAAACAGGCGGTGGTACATGAGGTGGCAACGGCGACGGTGGTGGCAACGGCGACGGAGGCGGCGACGGTTGCGCAGACAGAGAGGGACACTGGACTGGATTCTCCGGATCGCAGTTACAGTTTGTTTCCGAGCGCCGATACTTCTCTTGACACTGCGACTTCGTCTCCGAACCAGTGCCCGTTTGGCACCAATTTCGTTCAAACCCGCATCCAAAATTATACCCTTCCCACTTCTCTGCGTCGTTATATCCGTTACACGCTTCGGACGGACACCATTCCGTGTTCGCTAAATCCGGATTTTCGTAATTTTTGGTCTTGGCGCACCGCGAAGGATCGCAATACCAACAGAACGGAAGTTTCCCGTCCCCTGGCGTGTCGAAACAGCGCTCTTCGTAGGTTGGATGCGAGGCAAGGAAACTCTGCGCGGCTTCTGGAATCTCTGCCGGATCCGCCATCGGCTGCCGCATCGACGACATCGGTGACATCGGATCCGTTGGGAAAAAAGAGGAAGAAGAAACATTCGTCGGAATTGAATCAAAAACCTCCTCCGCGTTCGCAACCCCTGCTCCATGTTTTCGTCTAAAAAACACGCCGAGCACTGAGACGTACACGAAAAGAAACGCGGAGGAGTAGTCCACGCACATCGCGCGGTTGATGTGTGATCCGAAAGTCATCTAAGTAAGAGAAACCACCATGCGAATTTTTATGTTGTTGTTGTTGACTTTTTTTTAACAATTGTTTAAAAAAAGCGTTTCTTTTAAATTAAGACTTTCTCACACAGAACTAAACATACAAGAAGTACCGAAACTAAAATCTATCCATCTATTATCTGTTCACGTATCACTATCTATCACCCCTCCCTCTGGACGGCGCGTTGGCTAAAATATGTCTAAAAATTGGCACCCCGGCGCGTCTTACCGAGGATCGCATGAGGTCCAACTCCGGTTTCGCTTCCGCCCACGGACCTTCGATTTTCATCTTTAACGTCCGTCGCGCGAACGCGAACGAAAGCGGCGCGAGCGTTAAAAAGAGTCCAATTGTAATAACATATGCGATCATTAACTTAGAGTCGATCATTTCAAGCATCCATGCGGCGATGCCGTGCGCCGAAACTGTCGTCGCGAAAGAGGACGTGCTTTTTTCCCTCGTTCGCCACTGCCTCCGCAACGGCATGGACATCGTAAACGCGCCAACCGCCAACAACGCGCACGCGAACGCGTCCAAAACCGTCTTCAAACGGCTCGCCATTAAACTCGCGCTGAAAATCGCCGACACCAGACTCACTCCTTCCAAGGCGTTGCCTAAACTCGTGCTCTCGGCGCGATAATCGTGCGTCGCGAGATGGACAAACGCGAGGATTCCAGAAACCGCCACCGCGGTATCGTCGGACACCGACGCCGTCATCGTTAAAAAGAGCGGAGAGGATATCGCCACGGCGAGTGTCACACCGACGCCGAGCCGAATTCGGCGTTTCAGCGCGGTCACGAAATGATCTCGACGATGATTTTCGCTGCTCCGTAACTTCTTCTTCGTTGGTTTCTTCTCCTTCTCGTCGTCATCGTCTTCGTCCGCATCATCGACTTTCGTGCAAACCATCCCAACCATCGCGCTCAAAACGCTCCAAAACAAAACCTCTCTCGCTTTCACTCTCCCGACGTCCACTAAAACGAACACCGCGGAGACAATCGACACCACCGCGACTTGTTCGCTGACGTGCAAAAACGTGTCGTTGATTGGAAAAAAATCGATGATTTTTCTTCCTCTTGAATGCGCAGATGAAGATGATGAAGCGGCGGTCTTTGTCGTCGTCGTCGTGATCGTGCACCCGGAAAGGAACGCATAGTTTTCGTTCCGCGCGTATGGTTTCATGTTTCGTTAAAACTCATTTCGCAAAGAGAGACGTGTGATGATACATATGCGCGCGCGTTTGAAAGCTCTGCTTCTTTTGTGACGCGAAACACAAAAAGCGGCAGAGAAAATACGCGAAAGAACGCGCGAGTTTAGCGCACGACCAAAGGTGACGACACGCGAACATCGAATCGACTCGTTTCGTCCAGAATCGAGCGCGTTCTGTGCTCTTCCAAACAAAATGAAGAAGACAGAGCGCGAAGAAGAAAAGAGGCGCAAGAGAAGAGGTTTTGTCCCGTTCGTAAACGTGACCTTCAAAGCGGCGAAGAAACGACGAGAAGAAGAAGAACAACAACAGTGCGTGAAGACGCCAAAAGCGATAAAGAAGAGGAGGAACGCGACGATGGCGTTCGGTACAAGCAGCGCGAAGAAGCTTCATCATCGTCCTAAGCGGGAAGAGAAAGAGAGCTTGAGCGAAGGAGCGGACTCAGGAGCAGGAGCAGGAGCAAGAGCAGGAGGAGGAGGTGAAGAAGAAGACAAAGAAGAGGATTCGAAGCACCCAGATGTCGCGTGGACGGCTGTCGTGACGATGCTGCGACACGTCGACGCGTTTGTAAAAGACTCGAAGGAAGATCCGGAGATCATCGCGAGCGCGTATCTATGGAAAGAAGGGCGGTTCTTTCCGATCTTGCGCGAGGCTTTGTTGGCGTCGTCGTCGAACGCCTTTTACTGCGCGGACACTTTAGCCGGCGAGGAGAAAGAAAGGGCGGCGATGGCAGTGGCGAGAAAAGTTGAGGAAAGATGGAAAAGGGTGAAGATAAAGAGAGGCGAGAAGGCGAGCGATGCGAGAGAGATCCTTTTGGGCGTGTTGGAGACTTTAGAGGAGGAAATGGTAGAGGCGCATCGAGTCGGTAAGTTGCCGAAGAAGAAGAAGAAAAAGGTAGAGGAAACGGCGAAGAAAGAGGAAGAGACGACAAAAGACGCGGACAAGAAAGAATTAGAAGCGCCACTTAACTTTGGTGAAATCGTCGCGCAAGAAATGGCCGCAAAAGAGGCGTTATGGAAACCGAAAGAAGAAGAAGAAGAAGAAGAAGCGTGCCAAAACCTATCCGTCTACGAAACCAGGTGCCCCGCGCGACGGAACTTTGAGATGCGATGCGAAGTTCGCACGCAATGCGTTGCGTGTCAAGACGTCTCTGTTCGCGAAGAGACGATGATGCACTTATCTCTCGACATGCCTTCGTTGAATAGCGCGAATGGCTCGTTGCGGCATCACCCTTTGGAGGTGCAACTGAGAGAGTATTTTCAGACGAAAGTTATCGAGCACCGGTGCGCAAAGTGCGGCGCAGATGTCGCGGAAGAAACGCGTTTGTTGACGCAGTTGCCGAGATATCTACTCGTGCATGTAAACCGTTTCGTCTGGATGAAGAGGAAAGACGATCCGAGCGTCAACGAGCGACGCAAGGTGTGTTGGCGCGTCTCGTGTCCAAAAAATCTTCCTCTTTCCCTGTTGCCAAAATCGTCCAACCACACCCTTCCACCGGAGGTGTGCGCATCTACCACAACTACTAATGATATAGTAGACGGGGTTTATTCGTTACATTCGGTTCTCTCGCACTGTGGTGAAGACGAAGAAGGAGGTCGAACGCTACTCCACGTGCGAAACAAAAATGTCCTCGAATGCGGTAACGTTCACCACAAAGAAACGTGGACTATATACGACGAGGACATCGTGGGCACGTCCGGCAATGCGCGATTAAACGAAACTGAAAAGTTTGAAAGAGAATCGTACGTGTTGCTGTATTCGCACCCAAGCTTTACTTTTTGATATACACATTACATTCCTTTTTTATAAATACAACGAAATATTTGAAGAGAGATACGAAACATACGAGCAAGCAAGCGAGCAATCAATCGAACCACTCAAACGTATCCGCGCTATTCATCACCGGCGGTCCTAACTGCTTCTCCGCGATTTCCGAGTGCCTCAATATCGCGTGCATAGCCGCTGCACTCGCTCCGTCCAAACCTTCTAACAAAACCGCCCGGTCTCGTTGCCCTCGCCACACCTCTTTCAAGCTCTCTTTTTTCAAATTCCAACCGTTCTTTTGCAACTTTGGAACAACTTCTTTCACGACGCTTAATTTTCTACTTTTTCCAGCCTCGTTTTCCGGCAACCACGGGACAAACGCGATGCCTTCAAACAACGGGTCCATGTTTCGCAAATCTTGTTGTAACTTTTCGTGTCGCCGTTGTTCTTGTTTCATCTCTTTTTCGGACGCGTGCGAAGAAGAGCTTTTTTCTCGGCTATTACTATCGCTACTATTACTGCTACCGTTTATCCTCTCCTCTCTTTCCCTCTTCGCGACCATTCTCTCGTATTCCTCCGTTTGCCTTTCCCTTTCCTCGTGAAACCGCTCCCGCTCTTGCTCCTCTTCGGTTCCTTCGTTCGCCCAATCCGACGCTTCCCACGTAAAATCGCCCAAAGAAGAAGAAGAAGAAGAAAAAGAGTTGTTGTTAGATTTCTTCCCGCTCCTCTTATTACTACTACTACTACCACCGCCGCCGCCGCCTTCACTCGTACTGATTTCCAAAACCTCCGCGAACAACTTCCGCAAACTTTGCTTCAGCACGTTCCTACAGTCCCCGCCGTTCGTTTTCAGCGTAAATTTGGCCTCGCGCAAGACGAGTTCGTCTTCCTTTTCGCCTTCGTCCTCCTCCTCCTCCTTCCCTTCGCCTTCTTTCTTTTTCATCCTACTCGCGACGACGTCGGACCTTTCGCGCGTGACGTAATAAAACTTCAGCCTCTGTTATGAGAGAGAGAGAGAGAAAAACGCGTCAGACAGAGACAAGACAGACAGAGCGCGCTCCAACGCGAACGCTTACGCGCTCGCATACGGCGGAACGAATCCATCCGAGACGACAAAGACAAAGAGCGAGAGAGAGAGAGAGAGAGAAACGACGACGAGAGACACTAAATACCAAACAACTTAAAAATCGGAATCACCTTCACTCCAGTCTTGGGAAACTTCTTCTCCTTCGTGATCGAATCCAGCACCGCGTTCAACTCCGCCAACGCGTTTTGGTTATTCTCCAAGACGTATTTCCGTTCTTTGTCCTCTGATTCGTGCATCACGTTCGCTCTTCTTGGAAAATGTTGTCCGAGAATATCCGGGTGGACGATTTTCGCGAAGTGTTTCATCCTCGAGCGAAGTGAAGGAAGAGTACTCGTCGTCGTTGTTCCTCCCAGCCGTTGTCCTCGCTGCTCTTGATCTTCTTCTTCTCGTTGTTGCGCTTTGGAGGAAAACGACGAATTGGAAGCAAAAGTGGACGTAAACCTGCTGCTCTTCCTTTTCAAAAGCAGTACCCTCTCCATCGCTCGACGAGAACAGATGATCGTCGACATTATTGTTCTCTCTCACTCTCTTTCGCGCGAGAAGAGTTTCCAGATGCGGCCCGCGAGAGAGTATATTATACGCTTATTAATTGCTCTTTTATGAAGCATTTCCCCGGGGAAAATGCTTCACATTTTACGCGTAAAACAGCGCGCATATAAAAACGAACGCTCGCGAAATTAATACCATGTCGTCCTCGTCGGTATTCGCACCGTCCTTCGTCGCTTCGTATGCTTTGTCGTCTTCGAGAGCTCCTCCTCCCCCTAAAGCGCTCTTAAAGAAGAAACATTCTCATCAGATGACGCAAAGACGAAGGCACCCTCCTCGTCAAAGAAGAAGCGCAAAGACGAATGCTGTTTCGGCGTCCAACAACGAGAACGAAGACGATAATAAGTCGTCCTCTTTAGCACCGGCCACGCCGACGTCTCCGCACGGAGAAATGCTCGAATACATATTATCCACGGAACCGCAAAGCTTCGAAGCGGCGATCGAATCCGTTTTGGAAAAGTTAAGCGACGAGATCGATTCTTCTTCGTCTTCGTCTTCTTCTTCCTCGATGAGCGATGAAAAGAAGGATGCAAAAGACAGCGAGATGTCGTTGACTCTGTACAAACGAATCAATGACATCAAAAGAATGGACCGCAGAAGAGCGGTGGAAGACGCGATGTACGCTTCGATCATACACAAGGTAATTAATTGATGCAAAAACACAGTTTAGATATTTTCTCTCTCTCGCTCGTGATGACGACGACGACGATGGATTGATGATGCGTGTTTTTGTGTGCGTATTAACTAACCTCTCTCTTATTATTCATCTCTCTTTCTCTCTCGCTTTCGTCGCTTTTATTAAACGACACAACAACTTTAAAAACAGTTTTTAACGTCCGGCGTGGACATGCTCCCTCCCTTGGACGACGACGCGTTTCTTAAATCCATCGATTTGAGCAGACTGACGTCGGGCGTGCACTCGAGCGAGGCTTTGGAAATGGTTCGGGACCATTTGATGGCGGCGTTAGGACCGGAAGCGGCGAACTCGTGGCCGAGTCAGTTGGTGAGGATGAGCAAGCTGCAAGCGGCGCAAGTGTACGCGGCGTCGATTATGTTTGGGTATTTCGTGAGGCGAGTGGATAAAAGGTTTCAGCTGGATCGAGCGTTGGGGACGTTGCCGCAAAATCCAATGGATTCTGCTATCGCGTTGGAGAATGTGTTCAACGCGGCGTCGGCGATGGATTCCATGGACGAAGCCGAGGACGATCCGACGAATTACGCCGGAGATGAGTTTTTCGGCGGGTTTAGCGAGGAGGAAAAAGCAAAGATTAGAAACAATCAAAATCAACGGGTGGACACGCCGGAAACGGGCAAGTTGACGCTGAAGCAATACGTGCAAACGTTTAACGGGGAGATTTTGGCCAAAACCGCTCGAATCGTGTCTTTAGAAGGCGTCGCGTTAGCTGAACGCCAAACCGGCGCTCTTTTCGGATCTTTAGAAGAATTGCAAAAAGAACTCATGGAAGCCGTCGGCGACAACGCGACGACGACGGAGGAACTCATGCAAAGAGTTCGAGAGGTGGTGGCAAACAACGACGTAGAAACGTTGACGTTACCGTATGCCGCGCAAAGACGTTTGGTTTTAGAAGCCGTGGCATTTGGTAGCTTTTTGAGAGACGCGGAGAGTCAGGTGGAGTTTAAAGACGAGCGCTTGTTGACGCCGACGACGGCGCCGAGACGAGGCGGTGGTGGGCAATTACCTCCCGGGTGGGCCACGGGCGGACCGCCTGGAGACGACGACGGCAACGGTGATGGTGGTGGTGGTAGCAAAGTGCCGCAGCTTTAAAAGCGATTCGATATCATCGTACCGCCGCGGAGTACGGTTTTACGCGAAGACGTTGGATTTTACTTTATATATATATATTATTAAAAGAATACTTCTCTAATCAACGCACGATGATGACGCTAATGATGATTCAATTATTACAACTCGTTCGCCTCGTTCGCCAACGCTTCCAACTTCGCCTTATCCGCGCCGCACATCTCCTTCACCATGACCCCGTTGCTGTACAACTGAAACGTCGGCATCGCTGAAATCCCGCACGACGCCGCGACGTCGTCCAATTCGTCCACGTCTACTTTCACGAATTCCACGTCTGGGAACTTTTGGGCGAGCTCTTCGAAGTACGGGCCGATCGCTTTGCACGGGCCGCACCAGGTTGCCGTGAAGTCCACCAATAACTTGTCGGGGAAAATCAGATCAAAATGTTCGAAATGTTGTTGGAAAGGAGAGAGATGAGTTTGTCAGCGGCGAGAGCGCGAAAGGATCGCACTCTTCACGTCTCGTCGATCGTAAAAGTACGAGTGAGTGAGCACGCGCGCAAAAGTCGTCGCAAAGCAGAGATAATGAGAGAATAAGAGAGAGTTTCAAACACAAAACGACTGCTCTAGAGACCGTTGGGGGAAAAAGAGATGATCAGAAAGATACACTTACCGGTTTGCTCGCTTTCTTGAGCGCGAGAAATTCATCCGCAGATTCCACGTGTTTGACCATTATTACGAGAGTAGTAGTTGTGTGTATTTTGTCGCGGAGTTTTTGCGAGAGAGGAGGTGTTTTGGGGGGGTGAATACTAATGAGGTGATTTGCACTCTGAGATGACTTTTCAAAAGCGAGAGATACGGAGACGCGGGACGGAGGATAATGGGAGCAGTAGTGTATAAATTTGGTATCGTGAGTATCATCAGGACCTTCCCTTTTGTCAGTAGTATCTTTCTTGGCTATAGCTTTTATTTATGAGTTATTCGTCGTCGTCGTCGTCGTCGTCGTCGTCGTCGTCTCCTCCGTATTTACTGATCACGTCCGCGTCCGCGCTCTGCCCTGCTTTCCCGGATGCGTAACTCAACGCATCCTCCGGTTCTTCGTCGCCTGGTCGTCCGGTTGGAATCTTAAACGCGTAATAAATCAAGTTCACGAACATCGCGCTCACAGGTTTCAACCCGTAAAAGACAAACACGACGCAAAAGAGGAGGAAGAGGACTTGCAAAGTCCCTTTATTCGAGCCGTCGCCGCCGGAGCCGCCGCCGCCGCCGCCGCCGAAATTGAAAAAACCGCCGCCTCTCCCTCCGTTATCGAACGCTTTCAGTTTATCTTTCTTGTTCCCGATGGCGCCCATCAGTGCGGCTCGAGCGGCTTCCTCCGCTTCTTTCTTCGATAAACGTTTCGGTTGCTCTTTCTCGCCTTCTTTATCTGCTTCTGCTTTGGGGCAGAAAAGCAACCCATTTTCTCTTTGTCGTCGTCGTTTACTGATAATGATGCTCTTCTTTTCTCGTCGTCGCGAGAACGAGTGGTGATGTGCTCCTCCTTCTCTGATGCTCGTAATAACGCTTTTATTGCGCCTCATTCCTCGCGTACCAAAGGAAAAGACTTTGAGAATTGGAAATGGAAATCCGCTTCGGGAAGAACAAAAGGAAGAGGAATACCGAGAGGAAGCAGCGGACTGCGAAGAAGCTCTTCTCGAGTTTTGAGCGGTGAAAGCACAAGAAGCGGAAGTTGTCGTTGCGAACATGTCGATGTTTTGTGTGTTTTTGTGTGTGTGTGTGTGTATATGCGCGCGTGTTTAAGTTGTGAAGAAAAATCTGCTTCTTTATCCATTAGGTTCTTTGCAGCAAAAAGAGGCAAAAAATATGCACTCGCTAGCGTAGTAAACATGTGACACGTATTCTTCATTTTATTCCTTTCATTCGGCGAACGAGCCTCCGCCGCACCATTCCCCGCATTTCACGTGGTCGTATGTAAATTTTGATGATGATGATGATGATTTACATCCGCACTCCAAAGCTTTCTCGTCCCAGGTCCATCCTTTTCGGAATAAACTTTCAAACTTTCGATCCGGGTCGAGCTGTTTGGCGACGCACCCGAACGAGCACCAGTTGGATTTGAACTGCACGTGTAACAGCTGCGCGACAGATTGTAACGTTTTGTAGTCTTTGGTTTTACCCCAGTGGTTGCGACCGTGAGAGCATTTGGAGGAGTGGAAGACTTTGGAGACGAGGCGGAAGGCGGCGTTCGGTTCCGAGGCGGATGGCGAGCGGTATTTGAGATAGTCCTCGAAGTTGAAGTACACTTTTGGTCCGTCGTAGGAGAGAGAAAGAAGATTTTCCGGCTCCGAGGATACGAATCTTAACAAGATTGGGACTCGAAAACCACTTCTCGCCACGGTATCGCCGGTTGATTGGAATATTTTGACGCTTTCTTTATAAACCTCTCGGGCACACTCGGCGGCTTTTTCTAACGGTACGGCGACTTCGTACTTATCGTACATGTTTGCGTCCGGGGCGTTGTAGGACATTTCAAACCGTTGCGAGACGAGCGCGTCTCGTTTGGAAAAATCTGGACCAGGGAGCCAGTCGCGTTCGAGCAAATACGCGACCATCTCGGATGTGGCCGCCAAACCCAACGAAGGGATTTCACCTCGCCGTTCAATTCTTCTCGGTTGACGATCGAAACGAATGTTCGAATACGTTGGCACGTTCGGCGTGGAGATTTCGCTTCCATCTGTATTTCTGTCTAACTCTCGCGCCCATCTTCTCTGTTGGAATCGTCCGAGTGACCTTTGCGCGACGTTTTCGGGCGTTTCGTTCGCCGCGACAAACGCGTCTCGTTTCTTCTCCCAATATTTTCTCTCGGCTTCGTAAAACGGCGAACCGGGAACCGGGGCCACTTTCGGTCTCGTCACGTGCGTCGCGCGCCAAGCGGCATTTTTACTCGACCCTCGGGTTAGAAACCACAAGCTTTGCGTCGTATCCAATCGGTTCATCGGCGATTCCGTCACCGTAAAGTTGTTTTCCGCGAACTCCTTTCCGGCTCTGTCCAACTCCTCGATTAACTCTTCCGCGCTCATAACTTTCACGTGCCTTTCTGTCCTTGAATTTTCCTCCACTCGCACGGTTACGCTCACGATAACCCCGAGCCTACCCACACTCACACTAAACGCCGAGAATAACTCCGGATCTTTATCTCGCGTCAACCGTTTCAACTCGCCGTTCGCGAGGACGACTTCCATCTCCAACAACATCTTCTCGCTCGAAAGACTGCCGAACTTTAAAGAAGAACCGTGCGATCCAGTCGCGATGGCACCGCATAACGTTTGATCGATGTACCAAGGAAACGTCGGTAACACGTATCCCTTTTTCTCGAGAGAGTCCAACGCGTCGCGAATAGTGACGGCACATCCAACTTGTACCGTTTTCTTCCTCTCGTCGACTTCTCCGACGTATCGCATCCCACGAGCGCCTCCCAGAGGTATCGTCGTTTCCTCTCCCTCGTTCGACGATAAAGACGCAGACGAGGCGCAAAAATTCTCGCGCCACCACGAGTGCCCGACGCCGATGGCTTTCACTTTCTTTGCATTTTTCACGACCTTTTGCACTTGGGAAACAGAACTCACTCTCGCGATTGAAGCACCCACGGGACAGCTGTACAAACCCTGAAAGTTTGATAAATCGCGCGGGGCGATGGCGAGAACCACCCGAATGAAGCACAGGAAGGAGAAACAAAGCGCGTGAAATCCTCGAGCGCGTGGCATCTCCGTTTAATTTAATTGTCCGATGGTGCAGTATTTTTTAATTTTAATGGAGTACGAGGAACCTCGTGGAACAAATTTGATAAAACTACAACGCTTTATCTCTCTCTTCTAATGCAAAGGCCAATAAGAGGAGGATTGACCTAACAGCGAGTAACTGCTGCTGCTACTACTACTACTCATACTACTCATACTACTCGTACTACTACTCATTCCGGGGTTGTAATCGTCCGGAATCGATTCCATCGCGTCGCGGCCAAACTCGTAGACTAGGCAAGGTTCTACAAAAAATTTAATCGCGACGAAGGTGATGACGCCGAGCGCGATGGAGACTGGCAACGCTGGTAATGCGGCCTTGTGCAAAGCTAAACCGGCGAGAGTGACGATTAAGCCACTGATGACGGCGACGTAGCAAAAGACGGCGCAGAATAAGGATTGCATAGCCGCGCGGCCGACGAGGACCGAGTAGAAGATGAAATCGCCCAAGCCGAGTTTGATGCCTTCTGGGAGGTCGCCTTCGTCGTCGTCGTCGTCGTCGTCGTTGTCATCGTTCTCGTCGAAACGTTGGAGGAGTGGCGGCGCGGTTTCTATTTTGCTACTACCGTTGCTTCCTCTTCCTAAGAGGGATGTTTTCTCCCCGACTGCGTCCTTCTCGGGCGAAGACGACAAGTCTCCGTCTAACGAAGCGTCATCTGGTTGCCGTTCACTGTTACTTTTCTTCCTCCTCCGTCTTCTGCTACCATTACCACTCCTACTACCGCCTCTCGCCTCGTATACCAACGCCGGAATCGCCTCCTCTCTCTCTTGACTCAACTCTACGATCTTCCTCAAGGGCCCGTTTGGCGTCAACACCGCGTACAAATCGTAAATCGCCATAAACACCAACATCGTCCACGTCGTCCACTCTGCGATTTGCGTCACGAAATAATACGCAACAATCACCGAAATCAACACCAAAAACCCTTGCTTCACGCGTAAACTCCCGGGCCATAAGAATACGCTCAAAACGCCAACCACAGTGACGTTCCACGTATAAAACGCAAACGAAACAACGTCCACGTTTATCTCGTACCTCCGCAACACCTGCAACGCCACCGTCGCGCCTAAAACGCCGAATATACTAAACCCAGAAAATGCCATGTACGCCCAAATCACCGACCCGCACCTGTGTTTGAACAGTAAATACAGACCAAACGTCGCCGCGGTGACAAAGAGGACAAAAAGAAATGCATTTTCTACGCTTCCAATCATTTTCGTTTTCGTCGAGTCGGTGGACTTTTCGTTGTAGGCAGAGGAGACCATCGATCCACCACTGTTGTTATTCGTATCGTAATAGTCGTCGTCGGAATCTGTTCTCAGCATCTCGACTAAACACACGGTCGCCCATATCGCCACCGAGACTGGGAGTAACACTTTTTGGACTTCCTGCTTCATTTGCGCGTACTCTCGTTTCGTGAAAGATGTGTTCCTCGTCTGTTGCATTTCCCCGGAAGCAACCCCGGGGTGGCTTTTGCTCATGTTTACTTATTCTCGAACAACAACGACAACCGCGACAGTATTCGCGCTCACTTTTTCGCGAAAAAAACGCGCCTCTCTCTCTCTCTCCTCTCTTTCTCTCTTTCTCGCGTGCGTGTTGCGTTTTGCGCGCGTGTTTGTTTCCGCGAATTAATGAGTAGGAGTAGTATTTGTTGTGGGGAGAAAAAATCAAGACGCGGCTCTTTATTTATGAGGAAAAAAATAAGGCGAATACTACTAAATAAAAGCGCCGTCGTCGTCGTCGTCGTCGTCGTCGTCATTATTATTGTTATCACCTGCGATGACGACGACGCGTGCGCTTTAGTGCGTTTGAGGGGGTTTGTCTCTTCGTTTTTAAGTGTATCAGTTTTAGGAGGTTGTTTATATATTAAAACGCCTTCTCTCGCGTAGTATATCTCCCTTCGCGATATCGTGGCGTCTTTCTCTCTCTCTTTCTTTCTCTCTCTCTTTCTTTCTCTCTCTCTTTCCTTCTCTCTCTTTTTCCGTTGTGTGTGTATATTTTCGTGTATTTTTCCTCCTCAACCTCCTCTTTATTCGTTCGTAGTGGTAAACTTTCTCTTTCCTCGACCTCCGCTTTTGTCGTACATTAAAATTAATCGACTTCTTCCATTCTGGAACCTTCGTCGACGTCTTCCTCCAACGGCGGCAAGTCGGCCAAGTCGTCGCCTTCCTCGTCGTCGTCGTCGTCGATGGATAAGCCCAACTTGATCATGCGGTGGATGCGAGAGCCGAACGTCGCTGGTTCGTCCAAGGAGAAACCAGACGTCAAGATGGCGGTCTCGTACATCAACAAGACCAAATCTTTGACGGTCTTGTCGCCTTTGTCGGATTCGGCGCGAGCGTGCAAGGACTTGATGATGGCGTTGTCCGGGTTGATCTCCATCGTTTTCTTCGATTGCATGTACGCGGACATGGAGTTGTCTCTCAAGGCTTGCGCCTTCATGATTCTTTCCATGTTCGCGGACCATCCGTATTCGCCGGTGACTAAAATGCACGGCGAGTCGACGAGTTGGTCGGAAACGACAACTTTTTCCACGCGGTCGCCGAGGACGTCCTTCATCGTTCTGCACAAGTTCTCAAACTTCGCCTTGGTTTCTTCGAGCGACGCTTTCTCTTCCTCGGTTTGCTCGAGTTGCAAGCCTTCTTTGGTGCAGCAGACCAACTTTTTGCCGTCGTACTCTTTCAACTGTTGAACGGCGTACTCGTCGATCGGGTCGACCATGTACAAGACTTCGTAGCCGCGCTTCTTGAGCTTCTCGATGAACGGTGAGGCTTTGACCGCGTTCAAGTTTTCGCCGGTGATGTAGTAGATGTCGTTTTGCCCTTCCTTCATGCGCGTGACGTAATCTTTCAACGACGTCATCTCTTCGCCGGATTTCGAGGAGTTGTATCGCAACAATTCCGCCAACTTGGCTCTGTTTTGCGTGTCTTCGTGGATGCCCAACTTCAAGTTCTTCCCGAACGCTTCGTAAAACTTCGTGTAGTCGTCCTTGTTCTCCGCGATTTCGTTGAACATCTCGATGCACTTCTTGACGATGTTCTTCTTGATGACTTTCAAGATTTTGTTTTGTTGCAACATCTCGCGAGAAATGTTCAACGGTAAATCCTCGGAATCGACGATACCCTTGACGAACGAGAGATACTCCGGGATGATGTCTTCGCAGTTGTCCATGATGAACACTCTTCTCACGTACAACTTCATGTTGTTCGCTTTCTTTTTCCCGTCGAACAAATCGAACGGCGCGCGCTTCGGGACGAACAAAACAGATTTGAACTCCAACTGACCTTCCACCGCGAAGTGCTTCACCGCCAACTGTTCCTCCCAATCGTTCGTCAACGACTTGTAAAACGCGGCGTACTCGTCCTTCGTGATTTCCTCCGGGTTTCTCATCCAAATCGGCTTTTGCTTGTTCATGATCGCCCATTCGTGCGAGACTTCCTTGACCGTCTTCTTCTTCTTCTCCTTGGCTTCGTCTTCGTCTTTGATCTCCGTGATTTTCCCTTCCTCTTCTTCGCCTTCTTTGGACTCCTCTTCCTCGTCGTCGGAAACTTCCTTCTCGGTCGTCTTTTCCGTCCACAACGAAATCGGGTAGGAAATAAACTCCGAGTGCTTCTTCACCAAATCCTTCAATCGTCTCTCCTCCAAATACTCCATCTGATCGTCCTTCAAGTGCAAAACGATCTTCGTCCCTCTCCCCAAAGCGTCCGCGTCGGCGTCTTTGGTCACCGTAAACGACCCGCCAGCTTGGGATTCCCACCTGTACCCATCGTCGTCGTTATGCTTGGTATACACGACAACCTTCTCCGCGACTAAATACGAGGAGTAAAAACCAACGCCGAATTGGCCAATCATGGAAATATCCGCGCCGGCGGTCAACGCTTCCATAAACGCCTTCGTCCCGGATCGCGCGATCGTCCCCAAGTTGTTCACCAAATCCGCTTTCGTCATCCCAACCCCGGAGTCGATGATTGAGATGGTGTTGTTCGTCTTGTCTGGAATTAAATGGATGAATAATTCCGGCTGATTTGTCATAATATCATTCGTAATGTAAGAGAAAGAGAACAAAAATGTCAGAAAATGGTCGAATTTTTAGGAAAAAAAAAGAAGCAAAAAGAAGGAAAAAGAAGCTTTTGGAAGAATGTTTTAATTGATTTCTGCGTATTCGTACCTGCGACTCTAACTTGCTCTTATCGGTCAAGCCTTCGAATCGGATCTTATCCAACGCGTCCGAGGAGTTACTGTAATTTTTGTTGTTTTAATAAGATTTGGAGTTAAGAGTTATTCATCGTTAGTTTTCTTCTCAATCATCATTAAGAGAGACAATCCAATCCGCCGCCGATCGGGAAAAGAATGACGAACCGTCGCGTCAACGAAACTTTCGCTTCTCTCTTTCGTTTGCCGCGTTTGTTTTCGAAAGAAGAATAGATAAACGTACCTGATCAATTCTCGCAAAAAGATCTCTTTGTTCGAGTAGAACGTCTGTTTATTAAAGAGTTAAAGAGGGAGAAAAGGGTCAGTTTCATCGCGCGCAAAGAGATGAGAAAAAACGCTCGTCGCGTGAGACGATTAAAAGACGATTTGCGCGGGAAAAGAATACTCTACTCTCTGAAAGGAAAAAGAGGTACATCGCATAAAAAAAGTACGCACGTTGATGATCAAACTCAACAGTTGGTTGATTTCCGCTTGGAAAGCGAACGTTTCGGTTTCTTCTTCTCCCGCCATGATGATATTCAATAGTGTTTATTTTTGTGCGCTTTGTAATGGAGTAAAACTGTCTCCACGCGAGTGTTGGAAATAAGAAGGAAGGTGAAAAGACAAGCATTTAGGGTGTAAGTCTGTAAGAGGGTACTCCAGCCTTACTCTTCTTAGTACAAAAAGGGGCGGTTTCTGTACTACGAAGAGTAAGCTCCTTCGTTTGTTGCACTGAGAAGAGTAGACTCTCCTCCTTATTCGTACTCCGGTGCGTGTTGAAGGGGGTCACTGAGGGAAACAATCTCTCCATTAGTATTATTTTTGTATTCATTACGAGTATATATAATCGGAAAAAAAGAAAGAGAGAGGAGGAGAAGAGGAGAGCGGCTCGAAGAGGAGCGTTTACTGTTGCTGTTGTTCGTGTCGTTCGTATTTGAGGAGACCGCTCGAGAGAACAGAGAGAGAAGAGAGAGAGAGAGATTTTGTGCATTTTGGAGCCGCAACACAACGAAAGGATTGAAAGAGTTAAGAGCACGAATAGAACACACACACAATAAAACACGCATTATAAGTTATATAAAAAGATATCATTATGGTGGCAGCAGCGCGAGGAGCGGCAGACGCGGAAGCGTCGTCGTCGATCAAATACGAAGCGATGTTCGAAACTATCGACGTGGATCCAGACGGGAAAAAATTCGACCGAGTCAGTCGATTCGTCTGCCGATCGACGCCGTACGGGGACAGCGAACTCACTTTAGACGTGAACGTGGACGTGTATCCAATCGAAGTCGGGACGAAGTTTACCTTGGTGTTAGCGTCGACGTTGAATACGGACGGAAGTCCGGAAGATCCAACCACGTTCGATCAATCGAGAAACAAAGAAACCTTAGCCGACGAGTACGAATACGTCACGCACGGGAAGTGTTATAAAAAGACGGAACCGAACGAAGACGTTTCAAACGGAACAGAGAAGACGGCGACGTACATTTCTTTCGGAGGGTTGTTGGCGTGCGTGAAAACGGACGCGAAGGCGATGAGCGAGGTGGACGTTGACGATCGCGTGTATTGTTTGATGAGGAAGATTGCTTAAAATACTATAGTAGAGACAAGACGAAGACGAAGAGAGAAAGAGAGAGAGTAAGAGAGAGAGAGAGAAATAGAGATTAAATATATAAAAGGAAAGAAAAGCTCATCATCACGCGCAACAACAAAACCTCCTTCACTTTTCGTCGTTTTTTCTTCCCAAAGAAGCACATTATAGGTCAAGCGCGTCTCGAACGTCAAACTCAAATATGAGCACCAAACAGCTTCCATTACGTGAGAATTTCATCAGAATTTCAACGCATATAACTGTTTCTCTTGAAAGACAACACCACACGAACAGACGAAGAAAATGAGCGAGAAGAAAAGCGAATCAATAATCAAACCTCTCGAAAATAACACCGTGTTCTTGTGCGGCGATTTAGACGATCTCGCCGTCGAATCGTTGTGGAAGGAGTTTGGCATCCAATCGTGGTTGTATCTGAACCCCGAGACGAACGCGTGGAATCCTCGAGCGCGAGTCCGTTCCTTCGAACAGTTGGAAGAACGAGAAGAGAAGACGTTTAAAGTCATCCCAATCGACGGGACTAATTTGAACGAAAATTTGAAAAAAGAGCTACTGGAGTACATGCGAACGGAGTTTAAAACGCCCGCGGTGATTCAGTGTTCGACAGCCACACGAGCGGGCATTCCGTACGTGTTATATTTGGCGGAGAAGTTCTCGCTCTCGTTCGAGACGGCGATGCGCGTGGCGAGAGATATGGAATTGAACGTGACGACGAGAGAGAATTTCGTGGCGTTTTTAAAACGAAGCATCGAGAAGAAGAGCTCCTCCGATTCGGAGGTGATATTTCGACAGTTGTTTGAGAAAGAGAGTTCGACGTATACGTACCTTCTCGGGTGCGCGGAGACGCGCGAGTGTTTACTCATCGATCCGGTTTTAGAGACCGTGGAGAGGGATTTGAGGGTGGTTGATGAGTTAGGGCTGCAGCTGAAGCTCTGCGTGAACACGCACTGTCACGCGGACCACATCACCGGGTCCGGGGAGATTAAGAAAATGAGGAAAGAGGTGAAGAGCGTGATCAGTAAAAGAGCCGGGGCGATGGCGGACGTGCTCATCGACGAAGGCGACGTGGTCCAAGTCGGGACGTCGGTTAAGTTGAAGTGTTTGGCCACGCCTGGGCACACGGATGGGTGCGTGAGCTTTGTTTTAGGAGACAACACGGACGTGTTCACCGGCGACGCGTTGTTAATTCGCGGGTGCGGGAGGACGGATTTTCAAGGCGGGTCCTCCGAGACGTTATTCGACGGCGTCACCGGGAAGTTGTTCGGCGGGTTGCCGGATACTTGCAAAGTTTGGCCGGCGCACGATTATAAAGGGAGGATGGTGTCTACAATTGGAGAAGAGAAACTGTTGAACCCGAGGTTAGGCGCGGGGAAGACGAAGGAGGAGTTTGTCCAAATTATGAAAGATTTAAATTTACCGTATCCGAAGAAAATAGACGCTTCGTTGCCGAGAAATTTGAAGTGCGGCGCGGAAGAATGACTGAACGTGAGTCGATTGTAACACAAACTACCATACTACGGTACTACCTGTAGTACTAGGTACTTAATTTTCGTCATCTCCTACGATACACAGCCGTTGGTATACTTTTGTACGCACTACTGTACATTTATTATTACACAATCTCAAAATCGAGCGGCTCGAAATCGTTTCTCGCGTCGTAACACTCGAAACGACACTCCGAACCGAACGAAGAGACTAAACTATCGAGCTGAACAAACACGAAAGGATGGTGAACGCCTTCGATGACGTCGTTCGCGTCCACGCGCAGACGCACTTCGTTTCGAAACTCCGGGGTGTCTTCAAAGTTGACGCCCAACCCGGTAGAAGACGCGTCGACGCATCCGACGACGACGACATCGCTCTCTTCGTCGGCGTCGGAATAACCTTGCACGCGATCTATGTGCACCTCAATCATCGTCGTCCCTTTCTTTTTCTCGTCGCTTTTCACGACGCGCCGCCCGTACAGTTTCCTCAATCGTCTTTCGCCAAACGCACTCTCGATATTCCCGTCTCGCGATTCTATTATTTCAAACGATTTCATCGCGTGACGAGAGAATAAGCGTTCACCTTTAAGCATTATTACTTTCACCGTCGCGATAGCCATTTTGCCGTCAACATCGATTCCTTTCTTCTTCTTCTTCTTTAACTTCTTCTTCTTCTTCGCCGCCGCCTCGTCCACGGCACGTTTCAACATCATCTTCAACCGTTCCATTTCCTTCGCGTCCTTCGCGAACTCAGCTTCCGTCGCCCACAGAGACGACGTCGACGACGACATTTTTTCCTTCTTCATCTCCTCATCTGTCTCCTCCGTCGGGTTTAGGCTGTTTCTTCTTTCATCGCCGATCTTGTTCTCGTTCTTTTCCTCGTCAAAAGCACCAAAAGCGGTTAAGAATGGAAACGACGACGACGAAATCTTCTTCTTCTCTTCTTCTGCACGGGGAAGACAACTTTGATGATTCCGACGATGAAACGCATCGGAAAGGAAAAGGAGACGTCCGTCGCAATGGTGGTGGTTATTTTTTGCGGCGGCTTTCATCGTCGGCGTCGTCGTACCGAAAGGCGTTTCATTAGAAATTCGCGAGTGTGTGTCGTTTTAGGTAAAGTGTGAGGAATACACAGGCGAATATGTTAAATGTTCTCTCTTTACAACAACAACGAACAACGCCATAAAACGTTCACTTCTTTTTCTCTTACTCTCGTTCTCTCTCTCTCTCTCTCTCTCTCTGACTTTCTGAACTCTCTAACAACAGCTGTACGTGGAATTTTCTAAACACGTCTCCTCCGCTTCCCTTTCCGCTAACGCTCTCTCGGTCGGAACGACCCATTTCACGCCGATATCGTTCGGTAAGGTGCTATCGATGCACACTGTTCGTTTCAAGTTCATGAAAGCGCCGTGACATCCAGTTCCGTATGTAAACGGGCTCCTCGTAAACTCTCGATGATGATTTTGTTGGTGTCGTCCTCCTCCTCCTCCTCCTCGTTGCGGCAAGTACCAAACCTTGCGTCTCGGCGCGAGTAACTCGTACGTCGTTCGCGCGGAGAGGATCAGATACCAATGCGTGAAGAACAACGCGCCGACGAAGACGGTGAGGATGAAGAACACGAGCGTCGCGAAGCAGCTCCATCCGTTGTTGGCGACGAGTTCCGCCATACTCGAAGGTTTCCGATGGCTTCTACTACTACTACTACTACTACTACTACTACTACTACTACTACTACTACTACTACTACTACTACTACTACTACTACTGCTGCTGCTATAATACTCGAACGTTCGCGTACACGCCAACAATCCCCACGCGACGACGATAAACTGCGTCGTCAAAAACACCAAAAACTTCCCGTGATTCTTCTCCCCGACGCAGTTGCTAATCCAGTGACAGTGATGATCGAACTTGCGCACGCACCGGTTGCACGCGAAGCAATGTTTCGCTCGGATCGGTTGGAACACCGGCGGTTGGCAGTGCACGCATTCTCGGTTGACGGTAGTCGTATCGTTGCCACCACCGTTTTCTTCATCCTCCACGTCTTCTGCCTCGTCTCTTTCTGGCGAGAAAAGCCGAATCGAATTGTCCTCCTCCTTCGCCTTCTCCTTCGCCTTCTCGCTCAAAGCTCTGCTTGTGCTTGTGCTGCTCCTTGCAAACATCATCATCAACGACGACGAAGAGGAAGAAGACGAAGGAAACGCCCCCATAATCGGTTGCATCACGAACCCTGGCGAACTGAATGACACCACAAAATACGCCAGCGCGTTCAATACGATCGCGGATAAGAAGAGCGTTTGTTCTTTCGCGGTCGGGAACGGCACATTTGCGTTCGATGTGTTCCCGAAAGAAAGAAGGAAGTGGAGTAAAAATAAATGCAACAGGGACCAGATGACTCTCGCTTTGGTGATGAAAACACCGCGTTGATGCTGATGTTCGTGAGAGTGAGAGTTTGGATGAGGGTGTTTTTTGGTGGTAAACAGCCACTCGGGACCTTCCGAGCACGCGAAGAAAAAATCCCGTACGGAGGACGACATGTTAGGTGTGTCAGAGTGAGGAAAATTCCATCTCAATATTCATTAAATATGCGTGTATCACAGCATCGATACTATTACAAAAACTATTACGCGACTTTTCTGAGCGGCGTTCGAGTCCAAGTCGGTCCACCTCGCGTGATGCTGGGCGTCATTAAAGTCTGACCGTTTGTCGGCGTCTTGATCCAAGCGTCGATCGAAGGCGAGGCGGCTTCCTCCGTGGAAAATTTTCCTCCTAAACCGTTATTCATGGTGGACATTTTGTTGTTGGTGGTGATTTCAACCAACTTCTTCTCCGCGAGTTCCGCGCGACGCATCGTCAGTTCTTGCACTTCGACCATTTTCCACGCGTGTTCTTTGGCTTTTTCGAGTTCAGAGGACATGGCGCGTAACTCGCGTTCGCAAATGTTTAACCGTTGTTCGCTGAGTTCTCTCAGACGGAAAGCTTCGCGCTCTTTCGCCTTTAACGCGTCCAGGATGCTTTCGGCGGCAGAGACGCGTTTTGAGGCGTCGAGCGCGGAATCTCTGTGCTTTTTGCAGACGGTTTCGATGGAGGCGTTCCGTTCGTTGACTTCATTCAAGAGAGCAGAAAGACGTTCGCACTCTTTTCGCGCGGACGATTGGTCGGATTCTTTGGTCGCATTTTCAGCTTCTAACCGAACGATGGTCGCTTTCGTTATCTTCAGTTCATCGAGTAGCTTTACGTTTTTTAATTGCTCGTCCACGAGCTTAGCGTTTATCGCTTTTACGTTTCGTTCGAGCTGTTCGCGATGGTTTTCCGCTAGCGTCGCGCGTTCGCGCCACGAGTGGGCAATTTCTTGACCAAACGCTTTTACGTGACGGAATGCGTCTCGCAACTCGTCGTCGTTGTTCCTTCTATTATTGTTGTTGTTGATATTAGTATTGGGAGGCGAGGAAGTCGAACGATGCGCGGTGCTACTCGACATCGGCGTGTCCGGGAACGCAATCGGACGCATCATCGACGACGCAGGCGCGCCTCCCCTATTCGCGCTCGCGTGGAACGAATCGTCCCACGGCGGTCGCTCACCAGTAGTAGTAGTAGTAGTAGTAGTAGCATACGCATTGTCGTGTGATGATGTGGATGATGTCGTCGCTAACGTTAACGATGGCGTCGACGTCGTATTTGCCGCCGCCGGACTACTCCCGTTACTAAAACCACCATTTTTCCGCGTCTGCCTCCTCCCTCTCAACTCCCCTTCCAAGCGCGCGCACTTCTTCTTCGTCTCTCTCAACGCGTGTTCCACGTCCTCTTGCGTCTTCCGTCTCTCCAACAAAGCCTCTTTCAACCTTCCAACATCTTCTTCTAAACCCACGACTTTCTCCTCCTTCTCCTTCGTTTCCGTCTCTTTCGAATCCAGTCGCCTGCGCAGACTCTCCGCCTCCGCTTTCGCCTCGCGCTCGCTCGCCTTTGCCCGTCTCATCTCGCCTTCAAATTCAACTCTCTCGATTTCCATCGATGCCATCGCTCTTTGCGTCTCTTCCACGTTTGTTTCGAATTTTTGTTTCAGTTCATCCACTTTTGTGCGCATGGTAAACGTTTCGGATTCCTTTTGCGTTCGCCAGGTATTTTCCTGATTTTGAGCCGTTTCCAACGTTTCTTTGAGCGCTTCGAGTTCCTCTTTTTTCGATTCCAATTCTTGCGCCAAAGCTTCCGATTTGTTCGTCTCTCTTTTCACATCTCGTTCGCTCACTGCGAGTTTTCGTTGAAGTTCTTCGAACGCGTTCGAGTGAGTTTGGAATAACGCGACGGTTGCGCGATATTTCAGTTCTAACGACGACGACTTCAGTCCGTTATTCTTTTCCTCCTTTTCCTCTTCGTTTGTGTTCACGTTGTTGTTCGAATTATGAGTATTCGTCACTTCTCGCAGGGAAGACTTCTTCTTTGACGACGACGAGAACAACGGCGAGAAGTGCATACCCAAATCATCTCTTCGTACTAATCTCCTCCTTGAATTCGTCGTCGTCGTCGTCATCTTTCAAAGTCTTTTCCTCCAACAACACAACAACAAACGAGACCAATTTTGACGGGAAATTTGAAAATTAGAGAGCTCTTTAGTAGATAGGGTTGGAACCCCTAAATAAGTAAAAGAGGTAAAAAGAGGCAACAAACAACCACTTTCCCGCACATTAAAGCAGAGAGAAGCACGATGCTTTCGGCTGAATTCCACAGTTTATGCCACGAAACGGCGACGGACCACCCCGGTCCTCGATGCGGGCACACGTTAACTGCCTTACAGTGGGACGGCGTGCACAGATTGGTCGCGTTTGGAGGCGCGACGGCGTTGGAAAATGCATCGAATTCTTCTTCAAATGCGACGACGACAACAACGGACAAAAATGCAAATGCGACTACGAATACGAATAACAGTAGCAGTTCTTCAGGGGTACGTTTAGCCGGAGCGACGAACGACGTGCACGTGTTCGACGTGAAGTCTGGGACGTGGCAAAAATTGCGCCCGAGCGGGGATCCTCCGAGTCCGAGAGCCGCGCACGCGTCCGCCAACGTCGGGGGCATGTTGGTCGTCCACGGAGGCATAGGTCCGAGCGGGTTGAGCGGACCGGATTTACACGTCCTCGATTTGGCGAATTATCACGCCGCGAACAACAACAAGAACGAGAACGAGAACACGACAAATAATTCCTCGTCGAAACCTGCGAAAGAGCTGAAGTGGCAGCGCGTGGTTGTGTCCGGGGAAGGACCGGTGCCGAGGTACGCGCACTCGCTGGCGTTTGTCGCCGGACGATATTTGGTGTGCTGTTGCGGCAACGACGGGTCGAAGTGTTTGGACGACGGGTGGGTTTTGGATACCGCGGCGAAACCGTACGCGTGGAAACGTTTAGAGGCGACTGGTGATGTGCCGAGTCCGAGGATGTACGCGAGCGCGTGCGCCAGGAGCGATGGTTTGTTGCTGCTCACGGGAGGGAGGAACGCGAAAGGCGAGGCGGTGGCGGACGCGAGGGGATTGGCGAGACACAGAGACGGGACGTGGGAGTGGGCAGCCGCGCCTGGGCAAGCACCTTGCGCGAGGTATCAACACGCGAGCGCGTTCGTAGAGGCGAGGTTACATGTGATTGGCGGGACGAATGGGGGCGGGACAACCGTGCCCGAGGATTGCGCGGTGGCGGCGTTGGATACGAGCGCGAGCGGAAGAGCCGGGTGGCGGAAGATTACGAACGGTGGTGGGGAAGAATTCGAGGCTTTGAAAGACGCGAAGAGATGCAGACACGCGACGGCCGCGGTTGGTCCGCTATTAATTACCTACGGTGGGTTGCGTGGAGGCGAATTGTTAGGCGACGTCGTCATCGCGGAGGAACCGCCGGAGCTTTCTGGAAAGAGCCGAGAAAGCGACGCGGACTCTATAGGTGGCATTAGCAGTCCAGGTAGCCCGGGAAGTTCAAACGGTAGCGGCACGAGCACTCGAGCGAGAGAGTTACGGTTACATATCGACCACAGAAGTCCGAGTTGGGCGAGATGGCTCGCGGACGTTAAATTGACCCGAGAAGTTTCCGGTCCGAATGCGAGCCCGTTCGCGGGACTGAACAATAATCAACCGTCTCACCACATGATGAACGGTTCGGACGAAGAAGACGAGGAAGAATACATGCGAAATAGAGGTGGCGTCTTGCGCGTCGGTGGTCGAACGTTATCGAGCGAAGATTTGAGAGATTTGGCCGCGAAAGAGAACGCGAAAGATGTCGTCACCGCGTTTGGGTCTCCCGCGGAAGTCGCCGGAGGGTTTCGAAACCGAGTGAGTCGTGAGAGCGACAACGACGGCAACACGGACTCGCCGGGTTCCCCGGATCAAGTGATGAATGAAACCGCGCAGCTTCGATTAGCGACGAATGCAACCGCGGAAGCCGCAGCGGCTATGGAATTAGTTTCTCAAAGACGATTACAATCTCTCGCGGCGGATAGTTCAGACCAAGACTCGCCGACGGATTCGCGAGACTCCAAAGGAAGTCTTCGAACGCCGCAAAATAGACGCATGACGCCAGGATCGAATCCGCGATTGAGAGACTCGAGCGTTCGATTGCACCACCGCGCGGTGGTAGTTGCAGCCATGGGGGATAGCGGTGGACCTTTTTCCAGTTCAGGTAACGGAGGATCGGGAGGATACAACAGTAGCTTTGGTAATAACAACGACGCGAGTGGCGGGATGGACTCTGCCGGTGGATCCAATTCCAAGCGATTGGGGAGCTTAGTAAGACAATTAAGCATAGACCAGTTTGAAAACGAAGCGAGACGGATAGGCACACCAGAGTTTGGCAACGGCGGCGGCACGAACTCGCCGGGCTACGCCAACGGCGGCACGCCGCAACGGTTCGCCCGGGAACAACGAGCCTCGAATTTAGGCCACGTGCCGGCGCACAAAACCGTCTTGTCTGCGTTGTTAAACCCAACCTCGTGGGAAGCGCCACCGAACAGGGCATTTTTCATGAACGCAACGCAAATTGACGAGCTTTGCGACGCCGCCGAGGCGGTTTTCAAAAGCGAAAACACGGTGTTGCGCATCAACGCGCCGGTGAAAATTTTTGGAGATTTGCACGGTCAATTTTACGATCTCATGCGTTTATTTGCAGAATACGGAAGTCCGTCCACGGCGGGCGATATCGCTTACATCGATTACTTGTTCCTTGGGGATTACGTCGATCGAGGGGCGCACTCGTTAGAAACCATCGCGTTGTTGTTGGCGTTGAAAATCGAACACCCAGAAAACGTGCACTTGCTGAGAGGGAACCACGAAGAGGCGGATATCAACGCGTTGTTTGGTTTCCGCATCGAGTGCGTGGAACGGCTCGGTGAGCGCGTCGGCGAACACGCTTGGCGCAGATTCAACGCACTTTTCGAATGGCTCCCGTTAGCGGCGGTCATCGAAGATAAGGTGTGTTGCATGCACGGCGGCATCGGTCGTTCGATTGAAACCATCGAACAAATTGACCAGCTCGAACGCCCGTGTTCTATGGAATCCGGAGGATTAGAACTCATGGATTTGCTCTGGTCGGATCCGACTGAAAACGATTCCGTGGAAGGCTTGCGACCAAACGCGAGAGGTCCCGGCTTAGTGACGTTCGGCCCGGACCGCGTCAAACAGTTTTGCGAAAATAACGGTTTACAAATGATTGTTCGAGCGCACGAGTGCGTCATGGACGGCTTCGAACGCTTCGCGCAAGGCCAACTGTTGACGTTATTTTCCGCGACGAACTACTGCGGGACGGCAAATAACGCGGGTGCAATTTTAGTTTTAGGACGCGATTTAACGCTCTACCCGAAACTCATCCACCCGTTACCGCCGGAAGCGATGGATTCGGCTTCGCCCGGAGAATTCGACCACGCGTTGTGGATGCAAGAGATCAACCGCGAACGTCCGCCGACGCCGCCGAGGAAAAATAGCTTTTTCGGTAACTGACTCGTGATGATGAGAGATGTTGTTGCGATACATAACATTTTCTCTCATAAGCTTATTCTACCATACAACTACTGCTTTGCTACTACTAAACTCTACTACTAAACTCCGAAATCTCTTTTTTACCGCCGCCTAGGCGCCGCGAACGGCGCCGCGTATTCTTCCGCTTCCCCGTACAGCGTTTTCGCCATCCCCCTGTACTCCAATTGCACTCGCTCTTGTATCTCTCTCTCCGTGTACGGCACGAAATCTATTCGTAACGTCTCCACGTGTTTGTGTCCTAAATCCTCGAGACACGCCAAGGTCCCCATGCCGTCTGTTCCGTTAATGGTAAACACCATCACGTTCGCGCTTTCGCGCTCTTTGCACGAAATCAGACTCTCCTTAAAGGCGAGATAAAAGCCATCCAAGTTCACCGATAAGTTTTGTTTCTGTTTCATGGTTTCGAACTGCATTTCGTCGATTTCGCAGTAGTAACGGAAAAACGGATTCGTTGGTATGGAGACATCGATCGCGAATGCTTTCTCGCTCAAACAGTCGCTCGAAAATCTCCGTCGTCGTACTCGAAAATCCTCCGTCCAATCACTTTCCAATTCCATTCCTTCCGTCATCCCACGTACTGTAAACGTAAACATCGCGTGCACTCGGGACCCTAAATCGTGGATAACTTTTTTTACGCGACGATCTGAACCCTCTTCTGTAACGACGCCTCGAAGTTCCAGCGGTGCGGAAAGTATCGTTGAATCATCCGTCTTAGTATTCGTAGTAAACGTGTTCTTTCGAAACATGATTAATTAATTGTGCAGACTGTCGAAGAAAATCCAATTCTTCACTTGTATAGTATTGCTCTTACATAACAGAGTATCATGAGGCCATCGGCGGCCCGGACGTCGTCGCCGCCGCACGATAACATTCACCCTTCTTTGTTAACGGACGACGATTCAGACGACGAGAACAAACGCTTAGACAGGGAGTTGCACAAAGATTTAGTCAACAGTTTGCGAGATACGGTAAGCGCTTTTGGGGAATTCCAATTGTACTTTACTCTGATGTGATGAGTATTCTCGTCGCGTATGTGCGCGCAAATGCTTTGCCTTTTGAGTTTTTTATGCGCAAACAGTAAACTGACCGATGATGACGTTTTTCTTTTATCACATTTTATCACAACAACACAGGGAGTGTACGACTTTGCGAACGAGTTCGACATCTTGCCCCAGTCCTCATCTCCCAACAACAACAACAATGGAGGAGAAAGAGGAGCGGATGTATCGTCACCTTTGAAAGGGATGGTGGTAGGCGGCAATCGGAGCAGCCAAGCGCATCAATATCACAGACGTGGTGGTAATGAAAGCGGGTTCAGTCCTCCGTCTTCGTCGATGATTGACCACGACGCGGGTGGACGACACCGGCCTTCAACCGGTTTAGCTCGGGACGGATCTCCCGCGACGGTGTTTGGCGGGAAGATGGGCACGAGTCCGCCGATGAGCGCGAGGCGGAACGCGAATAATCTCTCGTCGTTGTCGAAGGGGATGACGAATACTAATAGTGGTGGTAGAGGAGACGATCGTCAAGTGCGGCCACCGTTGTTTGCAACAAATACTGTAACAGCGAGTACCAACGACGCTTTGACGAAAGAAAATGACGCAATAATAGGAGCTAAACAACAAGTAGAACAAAAAGACCCATACGATGAGAAAGAAGCGAACGAGGCTCGAGACGCGAGCACGAAGTTATTGGTACAGATTGCGGAGTATTTAGAGAGCACGAAGACGGAGGAGGAAAGAGAGCTCGAGGAAAAGAGAAAGGAAGCAGCCTCTGGGAGGAAAAGAAAGACGCCGGTGAAAAAGAGCGGCGCTGCCGTGAAAAAAGAAGAAGAAGAAGAAAACGACGTCGTTGGAAATAACGCGATGATGATGTCGACGCCGCCGCCATCGTTGTCGAGGAAAGTTTCCAGCGCCGCGGCGACGACGACGCCAAACGTGAACGCGACGCCGCAACAAATCAAAGGTGGATTGAAATCTTTCGCCATGAAAGTGTGCGAAAAAGTGAAGGAAAGAGGCACGACCACGTACGATGAAGTTTCCGATGCGCTCGTGGCAGACGTGTTAGCCGAACGAGAAAAGGAAGGGATTCCTTTATCCGTAGGTGGCGGATCGAACAGAAAGAAAGTGAATAAGAAGAAGGAAGATGAAGAAGAAGAAGAAGAAGAAGAAGAAGAAGAAGGAAACGAGGACGAGGCGATGACGGAAGGCGATGGATTATCGTCGCCAATTAGGAGGAACAAAGTTGAAGTGAAAATGAAGGTGAAAGACGACGATGATACAAAAGAGGCGACGATAGAAGACGATGGAAAGAAGAAGAAGGCGAATAAAACGCCGCCATCGAAATCGGGAACTACAACCCCGCAGGGAACGAAAGAGAAGAAGAAATCGAAGCGCGCGAATGAAACCGTCGACGAGAAAAACATTCGGCGGAGAGTGTACGACGCACTCAACGTGCTCATCGCCATCGACGTTGTTTCGAGAGATAAGAACGAAGAGAAGAAGAAGACAATCACCTGGAACGGGATCGGGGAAGAGTTTGGCGAGGCGTTCTTATACGGCGACCTCGCGGCGCCACCGAGGGATAAAAACGAAAAACAAGACGATGCAAAACGAGAAAAGGATGTAATAATGAAGAAGAAGAAAGAAGAACAACAACAACAACAACAACAACAAATGATCATGAAAAAAGAAGAGCTGACGGTTGAAGAGCAAGAAGAGAATGAAACGGAAAACAGAGAAACGCGCGAGCGCATTCGAAAGAAAGCGCTGTATCTCGCGGAATTAACCGAACAATTCGATGCTCTGTTATCGTTGGTCCAACGAAACGAACGGAACGAGATTGAAGCGCAGAAGAAAGTGGCAACGCCGAAAAAAGAATCGTCGACAATGGCAGAGGGCGCGACGACGAAGAAAGGTGGTGCATCTGCGTCGGTGAAGAAAAAGAGCGCTAAAAAAGACAACGTGGAGACAACGACGACTGTCGTGGAAGACGACGACGTTCCATCCGTGCCAGACGGCATCCAGTTGCCATTCATTCTCGTGCAAACCGACCAAAAAGCAACGGTAGAGGTGGAAATTAGTGAAGACCAACGCGTGGTACACTTTGATTTCAACGAGTCGCCGTTTCAAGTCTACGACGGCAACTACGTTCTGAAGCACACCGAAGGCATACAAACGGAAATGGCCAAAATGAAGAAAGAACGCATGCAACGTCTAGGCGTGAAGAAATACGACGAGAGCATATTTCAATCTCCCGAGGAGGAAAAGGAAGAGGAAGAAGAAGAGGCGCCGCAAGCGACGACGCCGAAGAAAGCGAAGAAGACGAAGAAAACACCACCGTAACGAGAGGAGGAAAAATGTATTTGAACTGTCGCCATCTTGGATGCAAAAACGTGTACACAATATATATAATAGAATAATGAAAGCATAGCTATACACACACACAAATGCGCGTTTTATAAACAACCTTGAAAATAAAATCACCACTAACTAAACAATTGACGACTACTCGCGCATACACGCACTCATCACGCCGCCCGATCGATGATCTCCTGAATCTTCTTCGCGTCGTACACCTGGAACTTCGGGCTCTTCAAAACCGCAAAATCCACATTTTTTACGTTCACCTTCTCCTCCATGACCGCTTTCAACGTGCTCATCGCCATCGTCTCCGCCTCCTCCAGCGTCAAATCCTCCCTATACTCCTCGTTCAAACTCGTCTGTGCGCCTTCGCTCCCGCTCCCGATGGATTTCGCCCGACACTTCGTCTTCGTTCCGCTCGGATCCACGTGGTACAACGTGTACCCGCCAACATCGTTTCCTTTATCTTCCTCGTCGAACCCGGCGACTAACAAAGCCACCCCAAACGGTCGACTCATGCTCTTCTCGCCTTCCCCTCCGAACGACATCGCCAATCGGCACAGCGTCTGGCACAAACTCTCCACCGGCATGGGTTCGTTAAACGTGAAATAATGGTTCTGACTTTCCACTCGTCCGTGTTCCACCATCGTCTTCGCGTCCGCGGTTAACCCGCTCACCGCGCACGCGCAGTGCGAATCAATCTCCATGATTTTGTCCATCGAAGAAGGTTCCATTAAAGGTGAGGTGATTCGTTTCTCCACCGCGAGAACGATCCCGTGTTTCGTTGATATCGCTAAAGCGGTCGAGCCGAGTTTAATCGCCTCGATGGCGTATTCCACTTGGAACAAACGGCCCTCCGGGGAGAACGTGTTCACGCCTCGGTCGTATTCCGATCGCGTTTGGAACATTTTCTTGTTGTTCTGTGAATATATTTCCTCCTCTTAAAAGTGTTTTCGGGTTGTTGTTGTGAGTTCGATCGTATAAGCGCTTAATAAAAGTCTGACGACTCAGATCTGTTTTCCAATCCGTTTGGGGAAGAAATCGAATCGATTTGTCCTCACTTTTACATCGCGTTTCGTATCATCCTCACAGACGACGATTCAGACGACGAAAAATGGGAGGAGGTCCGACGCCGGGATCATTCGACACGTCGCAAGTGTGGACCTCGTACGGCGGGTGGTTCGCGGACCCGAAACACTGGCGAAGAAACACCGCGGTTGGCTTTGGCATCGTGTTCGTCGCCTCGGCGTTCGTGTTTAACCAATCGAGGAAGATGGAAAAAAGGCCGCAGTTTCCACACCATAGAATCCCCAGCCAGATGTGGGCGCCAGAAGGGACGTTTAAGAAGGAGTGATGATGATGAGATGATTTTGAGAGAAATCGCAACAGGTGTATTTATAGTTTAGAGAGAGAGAGAGAGAGATCAAATGCATCACCACCCGTGGGGATGATGAAAGAGTTAGAGAGAGAGAGAGAGAGAGAAAGGTTTTGGGACCGCGAGAGCTTTGCGACGACGACGCGAAATAGAGTCGAGAGAGAGTATAGTCGGTTTTATTACGCGATGAATGAGTAAGAATAAGAATATGTACACAGTAGTGCGTTTAATGTTTTTCACATCGTTTACGATAATAAAGCGCGAGCGTATATAACCGCTTAATCTCTTTTCTTCTTATTCGTTGAGCGCGGCGACGACCATGTTGTTTACGCCGCAGTTACCTTTATCTTTGCATATGCGATAGTAGCCTTCCTCGCCCCACCCCATGCCCCAGGAGTTTTTTATGACCCAATACGGTTCTTTGTGTAAACGCACAGGGGCGAAGCCTTCTTCGCCGTAGCCGACGATCAACACGCCGTGGTCGAGCGCGTCTTTGTTACAGAGCCACGGACACGCGACGCCGCCGACGTAGGATTGCATCCACGCGGCGTTGATGCCGATAGAGAGTGGGCCGTATTTTACTAAAGCGTGCGCCATGTGCGTTTCGTTTTTACCGACGAAGGTATAGTTGGATATCGTCGCGCCGAGTTTGCCTTCCTTCGCGCGGCACGTATCTTCTTTGTAAGCTTTGTACGGATACGATTTTTCCGTGTCTAATCCGCCGTGCTCGACGATGTATTCCATCGCGTTGGACGGCAAACCACCGTTACAGCCACTATCACACGCGTTCGGTATATCTGGGGCGCACCCAACGTCGCAATCTAACAGCTGTTGCTCCGATAAGGAGACCAGTTTACCGGTTTTGATAAAATTGGCGCCTTCGATCGCTCCGGTGGTTGAAAACGTCCAGCACGAGCCGCACTGACCTTGGTCCTTCACCGGCGTCACCGCGCCTCTCGCTCTCCAATCGTAATATTGCGGTAACTTTTCCAAATCCGCCTCCGATGGCGCTTCCATCTGGTGTTTTCTAAACGCATCTTTTGAAGCAGAAGAAGAAGTAGAAGTCGAGAGCAACCCCAAATACTGCTCTCGAAACTCCTCCTCGCTCAAATCGAAAAACTTTGTCACGCCGTGTTTCGCCGAACCGCCTCCTTTGCGATCGTCAATCTCGCGCTCTATCGCCCTTTTCCAATTTGCGTGGAAAATCTCCATGCGTTTCTCGTACTCTTCTTCCGTTTTCCTTTCGTATTCTTTCTTCTTCTCCGGAAATTGCACGGATACGAAGTGATGAAACTTTTCTCGCAACTCCGCTCGCGATTCGATCGCTTTCAAGGATGACGATACTAACGAGGACAACGACGTAAACGACGACGACGAATGCCTTCTCGTCTCCTTTTCCTTCTCCTCCTCCTCCAAATCGGTTCCTTTTTGATTCAATTTTCCTCCAAGGCTTTTGAGGACAAACTCTTTCGCTCTCATCAGGAGGAGAGAAGAAGAACGTAATTGTTGTTGTTGTTGTTGTTGTTGTTGCTGCTGTTGCCGCTGCTGCTGCCCCTCCTCCGAGGTGGTCGTCGTCGTCTGAATCGTCGTCTGAATCAAAGAAGAACCTCTACCAAAAGCTCTTCTGTTCTCAAACTCGCGTCCGTCCACGAACACTACCAACGAGACGATGACAGTTACGACGATTACGTAAAAGATAATGGAAGAGAAAGATGATGATGACGCGAAACTTTTTCTTCTTCGTAAAGGTCTTCTCGTCCTCCTCATTTTAGAAGACTCCTCCTCGGCCACGAACGCGCGCATCGTTTGATTCTTAGTATTAATAAGTGTTAAACTCTCTCTTCTGCGTGTTTATGTAATAACGCGTATAAGAAGAATATAAATCAGAGAGAAAAGACAATCGAGATGACGTGAGTAAGCCAAGAAGACTATTTTTATGAAGCAGCACGAAACAGTCTCGATTAAACACAAACGAATCTTCTGGCACTTTTTTTTGAATCAACTTCTTTCTCCGCCGTCCTCAGATAATATACCTCTCTCGATTCATCACATCGTTCCGCGATAAAGAAAGTTTTTCTTCTTCGTCTTCTTCCTCTTCTCCTGAAAGAAAGAAAGAGAGAGGCGAGAAGAGAAAAGCGTTAAGGCGGAGGAACGGCAGAGAAGAGAAGTTGTCACACTCTTTATTTATTATCGTTCTGTATTTATACATCTATATATTTGTTTTTCATTGCATCGTCGGTTAAACGGAAAAGGAATTTGAAGGAATTTTTGTTACATCAATTCTCTCGTTGTTGCGTGCGTGTACGCGGCATCTTTGGATATATACATCGTTTGAAGAACAAAAACACTCCTCTTTCTCACCACTGTTGGCGAAAATAACACCACCACCACGCGCAAAAACGAGGAGGACGAAAACGACGAGGAGGATGATGATGACGACGATTTTGCTGCGAAGGACCAAAAAAGACCGGATTTTGAACCACGTTTTGTTTGCGTTGCTGTGCGCGATGTTGTTGATGGCTTCTTCGCCGCTGGGAGGAGAACAACGAAATCAATTACATTGCGACGAGCGGTACCGAGCAGCGGGGATGATGGAAGGAGGAGGAGCGATCTCGTCGAGGACGAGATTCGGATTCTTCTTATTCGCGGACGCGGCTTCGGCGTGCGTGTGCAAAGCCGGGAACTGCAATTGGGACGACTTGGTGCCGGAAAACGCGGCGGCTGGGGATACGTGCGATATCGAACCGGTGGACGGAGTGATTACGGCGAATATCTTGTGCGAAGATTCAGAAACGAACGCGAATAGCGTGCAGCCGACGGAAATCTTCTTGACGAACCGAAATTTCGACAGGTTCTCTGGAGATATTATTTTATACAAGTGTTCGACGCTGACGACTTTCGAAATGTCGGACGGTTCGGCGTATAACCTTACGGGAAAGATTGAGATAACTCAAAACGATGCTCTCGAAAGCGTTTATATATATCAATTGGAAGAAATCATCGGGTTTTTTTATCTGTCCGCGAATCCGGTGCTGGAGCGAGTCTATTTGCAGAGTCTTTTGGGGGTGAGCCAGTTTATCAAAATTGTTGATAACGGCGGAAGTAGCCCAAACGGTGGTATAGAGTCGTGCGATTTAGGCCAACTCGATAGAGTTGGCGAAAACGGTCCGGAGACTTTTTATTTCGACCCCATTTCTGATGCTTACGTTACTTCAAATAACAACGCGTGGAGTCTTGCGAACACTTCTTACGCGTACACGTCCGGTGCCGCTGAGGTTGCGATCGAAATCAAGGGGAATACATTTCGCGGAGAATATTATGTCGGAATGTATTTATCTTCTCTAACAAACGTCAGGGGTGACTTGAAATTCGTAAATAATGTGAATTTGTATTGGATTAGTTTGCATTCGTTGCGAGCGGTATGGGGGCAAATGCTTATCGAGGGCAACACTCGATGGGATAACTCAGAAGAGTATACGTACATAGACAGTTTCTGTAAATATATCGTCGATACCGATCTTGGCGATACCTCGGGCGTAAAATCGGTTTTGATCGACGCGTATGTTTCCACCCCCAATTATTACACGGATTGGAGCATGGGTAATGGCTGCGTAACAACAGACATGATTGATTATATTGAATTTACGTGGACGCCTATTAATCAAGTGGTCGCTTCGTACCAAACTACTTCGACAGTCTTGGGAACTCAAGGAGGGGGATGCTATGCTACCAATGCATTTGACACTCTATGTACTTCACACGCGAGCTGCGGATACTCTCATGTGATGGAACAAGAGATGTTTTGTGGGTCGAAACTTGACCACCAGTCAGGTTCTTACTCTTACGAATGTTCTCCGTGCGTCCAATGCGTTCAGAATCAATATTTATTTTCGCAAGTCGAAGATGTGTCGAATCCGGACATGTGGTACTATGCCATCGACGGTTCGTGTCCAGGGAAGTGCGTGTACGTGCCGCCATCGCCGCCGCCAGCGGAAAGCCCTCCTCCGTATAATTCTATCACGGATAATACGTTTAGTTCCGCCATTACTTCGTGCTTGGAGATTGATCCAGTGTATGGAAATTGCGAAGAAAGTGGATACGGGCCAATCTCATACTGGGACGTCAGCGCCGTGACAAATATGACGTCCGCGTTTTCTGAGAAATCTTCATTTAATGGAGACTTGAAGAATTGGGATACCTCGTCCGTGACAGACATGACGAGTATGTTTTATAATGCTTTCGCTTTCAGGGGCACTTTTATATACTTGGAACGTATCTAACGTTGAAAGTATGGCGGATATGTTCAACGGCGCCGTTTTGTTCGATGGGCGCCTCAAGGAGTGGGATGTGTCGAGCGTAACGACTATGGAGGGCATGTTCGGCAACTGCAATTCTTTCAACGGGGATTTGAGTGGGTGGTCAACGGGGAACGTGGTAAAAATGAATGGTATGTTTTACAACACGGCATCGTTTGGAAGCTATTTCGAGTCGCTTCGTTTCGAAACGGATCCGGATATCGTGTGGGACACGTCGAGTGTGATTGACATGTCAAGCATGTTTGAATCTGCCAGGAGCCTAACCAGTGTCCCATTTGAATGGGATGTGTCCAGCGTCACGTCGATGAGTCGCATGTTTCAAGGGGCGGACAATTATAGGCCCGAAGCTTTTTCAGGCTGGAATACTGCGAACGTGAAGGATTTTTCGTTCACATTCGCGATGTTGGATCCGTACTCTAGTGAATACTGGGGTATCGGAGGTCACTGGCAAGGGTCTGATCGATATATAAATGTACACACTTGGGAAACATCTTCCGCGACGACAATGGAGGGAATGTTTGCGAACGATCCTTTCTTGTATATAAACTCTGCCGAATTCTCAAATTGGGACGTATCGAATGTTCAAAATATGGATTCCATGTTTGCTGGGTGCTCAAACTTTGTTGGAACAAATTCGGGCATAGAAGTCTGGAATACGTCTCAGGTGACGAGCATGAACTCCATGTTTGGAAACGCGGTGAATTTCGCCGGAAACCTAGCATCCTGGGACGTTTCGCGAGTTACATCGATGATAGGTATGTTTAATAACGCGACGACGTACAACGAAGATATCACCGGCTGGGACGTCTCTTCCGTGAGCATGATGTCGTTCATGTTTGAAGATGCGATTTCGTTTGAACACAACATTGGCAGATATTGGGATTTTACTTCCCTTTACAATTTTGACAACAACATTTACTCAGAGTCCATAGAACCGACTTATTTTATGTTTTCTGGAGCGACGTTGTTTAACATGATGTTCACGTGTGAAAGTGGCGTCGCGAATCTTAACTTCGATTATGGTGACGGGACGTTACTTGAAATGGAAGTTACTTACCTGGAACTCCCGTCGTGTAAGTATACCGCAGCCTACTCGCCTCCAATGCCGCCAGCGCCGCCACTACCAGCGCCACCACCAGCGCCGCCGCCGTCGCCGTCGCCGCCGCCACCACCGGCGCCACCACCGGCTTCACCGTCGCCACCGGCTTCACCGTCGCCGCCACCGGCGCCGCCACCGAGCCCACCACCGTCGCCACCAC
>Ga0257106_1000010_pt1 | contig 97783 bp, 62 predicted proteins | sample LP_taG_3_FD_190177 | JGI IMG/M metagenome (GOLD analysis project Ga0257106, IMG submission 190177) | Marine microbial communities from Northeast Subartic Pacific Ocean, Canada - LP_J_2011_P26_10m | ecosystem: Environmental > Aquatic > Marine > Oceanic | place: Canada: Northeast Subartic Pacific...
ATCTTTCGAAAGACATCCACTCGCTTCTTGAACCACCGGACGAAAACGAAAGTCAAATGAATTGCGATAATTAACAGCAGCAACGAGCTGAAATAAAACAACGCCAACGAATCGAGGGATTGCAATTTCGTCGCCAACTCGACCAAACGAGAATCAGTGGTGCGAGGGACTCTGTTCTTCTTGTAAAAGTCCGTGTCTTTGACGCTGTCTAAGATGAAAATCATCGCGACTCTCGCGTTCAGCGCAAACGAAACCGGTCTTTCTTTTTTTGTGGTGATGAATTTTTTGTGCTTTCTGTCCCCTTTCCACGTTTATCATCCTCAAAAAGCTATGTATATAATATTAATATAACCTTATATAATACAAACTCTCGCATCTCGTCTCATTCCTCTCTCTCTCTCTCTCTCTCTCTCTCTCTCTCTCTCTCTCTGCGCTTTCTCACTTGCTCACCGCGGAAGAAGACGCACTTTCCAACCCAGACGGTTTCATGTTCCCCGTGACTTTCATTTTATCCGCAGCGGCTTTGTAATACTCGCTCGGGTCCATGTGTTCTGCCCCTCCACCTTCGCTCGGGTGAAACGGTTTCTCGGTTTCTCGAAGCCATTTTTCTCTCCCACCTTGCTTTTGCCAGAAATTGTTTTGCGTTTGAGAGACGTCCCACATCATTTTGAGATGGTCGGGTAACGGCGCGAGCGTGGAGGCGGCAATGGCGCCGGACGCGGCGACGGCGGGGACGCCGACGCCCGGGAAGACAGAGTCACCGCACCGCAAGAGTTTCGGGATTGGGGTTAACACGCCCGGTTGCGGGATGTTTGGTAACGGTAAGACGTCGAATAAGTTACCGCCAGCTTGTAAAGCCGGACCATACGTACCTTTGTGGCGTCGTAAAAACCGTTGGTGCGTCTGAGGGGAGGCGTAAATTTCAACTTCCACGCGTTCGCGAATGTCCGGGATAATGCGTTCGATAGTTTCCCATAAAATTTCCGCCCGCTCGCGTTTGAAATCTTCGTAATCTTTTGTGCCTCTTTGTTTTTCTTTCCAAATATCGTACGGTTCTGAACCAGCGGTGTAGACGTGAATGATGTGTTTCCCTTCGGGCGCGACTTCAGGGTCTAACACGGTTGGGATGAATATAGTCACTACGTTTTGCGGATCACCCAACGGACGATTCCAATCTCGAATGCACAAGTGCGAGGGATCTAAATCCGGTAACCCGGTCGCGTCAATACCTAAGAATAAATGCATGATGGACCCGAGCGCTGGAATTTCAGACATCTCTTCCTTCCACTCCACGGAACGGTCCAATTGTTGCGCTTTCAAAACCTCCGCATCCGGTAACATAGGCACGGTATCCCAAATAGTCGCGTTGGACACCACCGCATTTCTCGCTTTTATCACTTTTCCGTTTTTTAATCGCACGCCTTTCGCTTCACCATCTTGGACGATAATCTCTTCCACGTGCGATTTCAATTGCAGCTCTCCGCCAAATTTTTCTAAACAATACGTCAACTTATCTACGACCGCTTGCGTTCCACCTTCTGGTGCGCACAACGACGCCCCCGGTCGATGAAACCCAGGAATACTATAAATCATCGTCGCACCCATGGTCCCTTCCGCTGGAAATCCGCTGAAAAACGCCAACATATCAATCCACCGTTTCAAAAACTTATCCGTCACGTATTGTTCGGACAACTTATGAAACGAATCTAAAATATACGGAATGTCTAACATAACCATCGGGTGCGTCAAATAAAACGGAATAGCAATTACCGTGGATACGAGCAACCCGGCATCTTGTCTCAACGCGGTTAACGGGCACGCGTCCAACGCGTCGTACAGCGGTTCCAACCGTCCTTTCAACGCCTTCCACTCCTTAATGGCCAACTCTGGATTATCCGATTGTTCTCTCAGCAAATCGCAAAATCCACCCGGCGCTTCGTCGTCTCCAGTTTGAAACCTCCAGTGCCCTTCTTCCGTCCAAAGTGAAATCCCATCGTACGTCTTCACCGGCATTTCCTCTCCTAAAGCATCGAAAACCATCCTCAACGGGTTCCCAGTCGGTCGATCCAACCCTTCCCAAATAGACGGGCCAACCTCGAACTTGTACAAATCACCTTCCGGCGTTTTGTGATCGAACATGTGGCAACATCCTCCGGCTAAATAGTGCGACTCGAACACTTTGACCGAGTTCCCGTACCTAGCGAGTAGCGACGCGCAGGATAAACCACCAATTCCAGAACCGATGACAACGCAGTCGTACTCTTCGTCCGGAGATTCGATGGAACCAGCCATCGCTTTGACGAAAACAGATCGGCCCCGCTTTGTTCTTCTCGCACCTCTGGTACTGCTTCGAACGTTCGCTGCTCGTTTTTGTCGAAGCTCAGAGTTACTGCCGCGCATCGTCGTCGTCGTCGTCATCGTCATCGAAGAAACCATTCTCGTTTGATGAGATGCGTTCTTCGCGTCTCACAATAATAAATATTTTTGTCGCGTCGTGATGAGATGAAGAACAATAAAGAAACCGCTCGTCGTCGTCTCGCGTTGGATGATGCGATTTAATAACGAATATGAGCGAGTTTCCGACGCTTCTTTTCTTTTCTTCTTCTTTTTCTCGTTAGAGCTCGTCCGCCCGCGCGGGGTTGTTGTGGTGCAGTTCGTTCAATTTCGATTTAAATATCGCGGTTTTTGCGTATCTTTTCTATCCAGATGCCAGCTGTCTGTCGGTGCTCACAAAAAAAATGAAAAAACACGAGAGATCTTTCCACCGTTTTGGTGGAGGGGAGGAAAGAGGCACTTTTTGTGCTTTTTGATCCGAAAAAATTGGTCTCTGGCTGGCTCTCTTTTTGGTTGTTTTGCAAGAGAGAGAGAGTCGGGACAAAAAACACTCAAATCTCTCGAAGAAAGAAAGAGTTGTTCATTGAACGCACAAAACGCAACGTGACGACGACGAGAAAGAGGAGAAAGAGGAAGAAGAAACGGAGGAGAAAAAGGTCGAGGTTCCTTTAAAGTTTTCATCATCTCCCTCGCTTCAAAACCACCACTTTTAGCGAAGAAGAATCAATCTCATATGATGAAATCCTTGAAAATAGAAGTCGCCGCCCCGCCGTCGGAGAACGAAAATTTGGAGGAGAACGATGATTTGGGAGGTCCTTTAGTCGTTTCTATACGCAACGCGCCGACGACTTTAACCGACGGCACGTACGCCTTCAACCTTTTCAGAGGTAATCCCGATACGAGCGATAAGGAATTAGAGGAGGAGTTCGGGAAGGATGCGTACGAACGGGCGTATACCTTTTCCAATGGCAAACTTGGAAACGGCGACACGCCGCATTCGGAACGGCATTTAGTGGTGGTCGGGAGAGGCGACGGGTGCGACGTCGTGGGGAAGAATTTCGCGCACGAGAAGTGTGGGTTTAGTATGGGCGTGCTGCCGAAAGATGAGACTTCGGGCGTGATGGCACACGAAGGTGGAGGATCGATGCACGTTTTGGGTCGGTTAGTGCCAGTCGGGAAGAAAGATTCGGGCGAGTACGTGTTGAAGTTACAGAGGTTATGTGGCGATTCCGTGGTGCACTTGACGACGAGACCGCAGAACTTCAACTATCAGTTCAACAGAGACGACGAAGAAAAGTTGGATTACGACAATATTGACGTGAGAAGGGCCATTGCTGCCGATGCGACGAGGTTGTTTTCCTCGCAAAAGAGGCAAAGACAACAGGCGAAGCTCATGTCGGCGAGAAAGTTGGACTCGGATGCCATCGCATCGCCGAAGCTGTTGGAATCACAAATTCGGAAAGCGTCAAGGTTTGCGATGACGAGAAAAGATTTGATGCAGAAAGCGGGAGAGCAGAGAAATTTACCCCCGCACGATTTGGAGGCGACAAAGCCACACGAGGCGTTCCCTTGGAAATTAACGCCGGGTTATGTTTTGTTCTCGCATAATTTACCATACAACGATTTCATGAAAGCTGGAAAGAGGAAGACGTTAGAGGCTATGATAGAGGTTTTTGGGGGGTCGGAGAAACCAAAAGCGATTATGGATTTGTTACCGATGATTTACGTGACCGATCCGAATTGGGCGATTTCTGACGGCGACCATACTTTTGACGCCGTGGAGAAAGGTAAGGCCTTGGCGTTTATGGATGCACTTTTACAATTTGCGAGCTTGAAGAGTGGGCGAGTAAAAGAAACGAGACCGAAAAGAATAGAGAAGAAGAAACGAAAGCGAAAAGAGGAAGGAGAGGAAGGAGAAGAAGGCGTGAAGAAGGTAGAAGACGGGGAAAAAGAAGAAGAAGAAGAGGAAGAAGAAGAAGAAGAAGAAGAAATAGAAACGATAGAAGAGGAAGTGAAGCACAAGTGGTTGTTCACAAAACCTGAGCGTGTAAATCCGCTCATACAGCAGTGTATCATCGATACTTTCACTGAAGTAGAAGTTGGAGACGAGACGCAATACGGCCAGTCGCGACTACGAACGAAGAGACTCAAGGATTTACTCATCCTTCACATTATTCTTCTCGCGTTGCGCATATCAAACTGGCAAGTGGATACTGAATCCCTACGCGCCGCTTTGAAATTGAAAACTACCGAGTTTACGCCGATGTATAAGCAATTAGGCGCGAGTAAAGTTACGTCGATTACGCATAAAAAAGACGAATCGCCGACAGTTGCACTCGTCATGGCTGAGCGTCAGCTCGGGACCATTTTACCGGAAATCAAGAACCGCATACAAGCGAAGAAGAAGAAAGAATATTAATAGTATTCGGTCGAACGAGATAGATTCTCATGTGATAAAATATAGGCTAGGCTTCTAGCGCCGCCCTGCAAGACGTTTCCGTTTCCCCGGCGCGTTCTCAAAGCTACATCCACCGTCGTTCCCGTCCTCCCCAAAACACTCCACTCCAACCCACCTCTCGTCTATTTTCGCGCAGTCGAATAGTTCCTTTCCTAATTTTTCGTTCACCGCGTTGTGCACTTTACACATCCACTCCTGAAAGCTGACCGAACTTTCCACCTCGGGAGGTTGCTTCTCAATAACCGTCTTAAAGTGCGTCTGACACTCTCTGCACGGATATAAAGTCGCCATGGCGTTGATTAAATTCTTCGCGTCTCTCTTCTCTCTTTCCGTTGGTTCGTCCGGATACTGCGAAGCTATCGAATGCAGCAGAAGCCACGTCGCTCTTCCCAAGTCTTCCTTGGAAACGTATTCCGTGGAAGACGCTCCTAGGGGATTTTCTCTGTCGATGATGTGTTCTCCTCTTTCTTCTTCGTCGCGATGACTTTCGCTCCGGTTATCATCGTAGTGCTGCTTATGGTGGTGGTGGTGCCGAGGTTGTTTACTCGTAGTATTCGAAGCGCCAAAACCGCCGCCGTCCGTCGTCGTCGTCGCGCCGTGCTGGGAGATCTTTCGAAACCACCACGACGGTGAGTTTTGCGACATCCTGATAGATTTTTGTGTGAGGCAGGAATTTTGAAAATTGCTGCTTCTTCTTTTCTTCTTCTTTTGTTGTGTTTCTGAAAAAGCTTTACTCACAATCGCGCGCGCGTTTACTAAAGTGTGTTTATATAATCAAGCACACAAACACACGCACACACAAACAGAGAGAGAGAGAGAGAGAGAGAGAGAAATGATATCGTCGTCGCGTGAACAACAACACGGAGGAAAGACTTTATCATCATCGCAGCAATAACTTTTTTTTTACCTCATCATCGCATCGCGAAGAGTGCATACAAATTTCGCACCACGCTCCTCCATTTGTAATAAGCTTTTTTAGCAGCACGAGATGGAAAGCGCCTTGCGCGAATCATTGACGCGGCTCGCGAGAGTCGCGCGACGAGAATCGGCGCACGCCGTTGGACCTGAAGATGAGTCGAAGCAAATTATCGCGACGATACAGGTACGTTTTGTTTTTGTAGGGGTGGGAATTTTGTTTTCTGTGAGTGTGTTTTCCGAGAGAGAAGGAGAGAGAGAACGAAGACAAACTCTGTGTATCTAACCGACCATTTTTTATTCCAACGCTACAACAGGAAATCTTGGAGGCTGCGCACGAGGAGGACATCCCAGCTTTATCGGCAATATTTTTGGACCCTGACGTTGGAATTTTGAACTATTTGAAAGAAACTTCGAACGTGTTCGCGAAAGATGTGCAAGCGGCTCGGGCGAAGGCTTTCGACGCGATTACTAAACATATCGAACGCGTCGGTCAAAATCAGAGTTCATCAAATGCGAGGGAAATGCGCGATCTGTGCATGCAGCAGTTCCGGAGCGAGCAACAGAATACGACTAAAGCTGCTGCTTTGGGACCGATAATTGCGCTTTTTGGTATGCAGCTGCCTTTCGACGCGACGGAGGAAGAGTTGAAGAAAGTAGGGGAATCGTTGCGAAGAGATTACGAAAGAACTGCAAAGACGCCGACGGTAAAGTCTTTAATTTTGAAGGCGTGCGCGGCTTTGCACGCAAATTTTGATGTTGACTACAAGGAGGAAGATGCTGCGCGAGACGCACATCCAAGATGGTTGATTAATAAAGCATTGGGGATATTAGATGACCAAATTGGATCGGCTGATTCTGACGACGACGACGACGTGGAAAATGAAGAGGAAGTAAAAGGCGCGAGCGGGAAAGAAAAGAAAAAAATCGACATGGTATTGATCTCCGGTGCACTCGAAGCGATTGCTTCTTCTTTACAATCTGTCCCAGATAAGATTTCAACGAGTTCGCGAAAGGCCTTATCTAAAATTTTGCTCAAAGCGTTGGAACCTCCATCTTATGGTCAACGCAGCGAAGTTCCGAAAAGCGCGATGAAAGTTGTCGAATGCGTGGGCGCAATTTTAAAGAAAGAGTTCATCGAGTTTGCTCCTGAAATTTTTGAGAAACTCTTAGAACTCAGAGTGTGCTCGAATAAAGATCTCACCAGAAACGCAATGGTTTCTTTAGATGCATTTTTGATAACCTTAAGAGATGCGTTGATGGACAATACTTTATTCGAGGAAAGCAAACGAATCGAGACTATGAAAAGCATGATGGGAAAGGTTAAAGAGCTTTTAGAAACAAAGTACGATAAAAACTCAAACCCTCGAAAGATTACTGTAGCGGTCCGTGCTCTAGGCAAACTAGCGAAACCTGCATTCTACATGTCGAGCGATGAGCTGGCGATGGATTTAGATGAGCTGATGGAACAATTAGCGAGATTTACTTTAGAAGAAAAATTCGCTGCGGGAGGTAACGCCTTTGAGAAGAGATTTGAATCCATGGAAAGACAGGTTGCACTCTTGATTGCATACACGGACGTTCTCGAATTGCAGCAAACTGTTGATGAAGCTACGTTAGATATGGTTGCTTCTATATTACGTTGGATATTTGAACATTATTCAACCGAAGTTGATACGAGAAAACGTGTCGTGCACGACGCCATTGTCAATTTATTTCAGACGTTATACGAGAGAGGCGGAGCGCTACGAAGTTTGTTTAGCAGGTGCGGACAGGCGTTAGTCCTTTTGACGTTGCGTGTTGGTCCACCCGATCCTATTGATAGGTTGTTGGTGGACGCCCCCCCGATACAGCTTTGGCCAAGGTACGTCGATTTGTGGGTTCGCTTACTCGGGGGTGACGAAAAATACGAAAGATTCAAGCCAAATAGAGCGTCAAAACGTCGCATCTCATCTTCTGGGTCTGATACTAAGAGACGCTCGCAGAGTATCGACTCGGCGGTGGCAACGGAGCATTTATCAGAAAATTCCATGAATGTGCATGGAATGGATATCGATGTAGTCATAGATCAGCAAACCCAAATTGCCCAGGGTGCGGCAAGTGCTACGTACGACTGTTTCATGGAGCATATACTTTTGATATGCAATACTCTCGAACTTGGTGTTCGAGAGTCTACGGTGATCAAGCCTGGTGCGAGCTTAGGAGACGAAGCGCAGGAAAAGGAAGCGAAAATTCCAGAAGATTTAGTAGATAAAAACATAGAAGCAAACGCCCTGATAGCGTTAAATTTAGAAGGTAATTTAGAGGCCAAAAACCCAGGAGACGTGCAAACTTTTCTTGGCTTAGTCGATTTCTTCCGTAAAGTCATCGACGAATCCCCTTCAAAGCATATGTGCGCGTGGATTGGTCAGCTAGGAGATGAGCTCATGTTATTGGCGACGAAAAATACAGCTTTCAGTGGCTTTTACAAACTCATTCAGAGCTCGTTACACGCCGCGGAGCGCTCGGGATACTTTCGATCCGCTCGTCTTGATGAAAATGTACAAAAGATTACAAAAGATTATGAAACTCACCAAAATGCAAGTAACGACGAAGAGCAAGCTGCGCGGCTTGACGTGGCGAGGAGCTTTCAAAACTTTTTGCACGAGGTGCTCGCAGAAAGTTCGGGGAAAACTGGTGAACTCAGAGCGGCATCTTTGAGTTTACTATTAGAAGCTCCCGAGGGTTTACTTTCCTTGAAAGACCTTGTGCGACCATTGTGCTCGATGCTTGAACTTGGACTGCAACATTCACCGATGGCAGAAACTGGATTGAGGGTTCTGGAAACATGGCTGACCAATCGAAGGGAGGAATTGCTGCCCGCGCTTCCAGAGTGCGTGCGTAGCTTGAGGCCATATTTGGATCGCGGAGACGGTTTATCTGAAGATTCAGAAATCGATCGAAATGAAGCTATGGCTATGTTCGATATTGATGAGAACACACGATCTGGTAGCATCGCCGAGTGGCGCTTTGAGAAGCGAATGGAGAAGCAGGCGTTAGAGCAAAGAAGTAATTCTGAAGAAAAGATATTGCTAATGAGAATACTCAGATTACTTGGTTCTTTAGGTAGTTATTCTCACTTTTTAGTGAATTCCCTAGAAGAAGACGAACGAAGCAGCACGGATCAGAATAGGGACTCGAGCATTCTTTGGGATTCTACAATGCGGATTTCTATAGATTTACCATTATATGCCTCAGAAGCAACATTGTGGTTGGATAGTTGTTTGCCTCGGATCGCGCAGTTGGCCAAATTCTCTCGGGACCGGGCAACAAAAGTCGCAGCATGTGAAGCATTACATGCAATGACGTTACTTATGGTAGGACGCAATGCGCGAAGACCAGATTCAACTGACGATAAGAGTGGCATAACACCGTTCCATCTGGTGTACCGTTCGCTCTTTCCAGTCATCTTAGATTTAGCTGCAGATTTCGAACCCGTTACAAGCACTCTTTTCCGCAAATTAGCATTCCAATTAACCCGATGGTTTACGAAGAACCAAGTTCGAGAAGCAGCTGAAACGATGGCATTACTTGATGCCATTACTCTTGGTGTTGCTGATGCTCGCTTTGGCGTCAAGCGTGATTTATGCGCAGCATTAGCTGCCGAAGCGCTTAAGTGGAGCATAAAACAGATGGCGGATGTTCAAAACGCCGTAAATGTGAAGAGTATTTTGCGCCGATTATACTCACTAATGTCGCATCCAGATTCAAATCGACGTCTTGGGGCTTCCAGTGCTGCGTTACGTTGTCTAGAACTATTCGAAACGCAAGATGGATCGGCTACGGAGATTTTGAAAAATCACATCTTGGAGATGCTCGAGGTCACACTTCGATCGTTTCGTCTGGCTTCTTTTACGCAGTCAAAAGATGCCGCGGAGGATGCCACGGCGCGTTTATCGCGATTGGTAGTACGTGTTTGTAAGAGACACGCGCGTTTACTCATGCAGCCTTCCAAGCCAGCAAGGTCGGGATCTTTTCAAACACTCCGTGATATTGTCGTGTGGATATTTGATGACGGAGTAGCGAGACCAGAGAGACGACTAAGACTAGAATCGCAATATGCGTTTTGTGTTTTATACCCGACGTGCGAATTCGACATTCTTGGGCATATAGATGATAAAGGACTTCCTTTCACATCGGATCTATTTGATGAAGTGAAAAATGTAAACGTTTCGAATACTATAATTGGGCCGAGCGATCCAGCAAAGTGCGATGCTGCTATAAGCTGGCTTAATGCCGCAAGAAGTGCGTTTCACTTCGCCAGATGGAGCTTGGAAGTCAATATACTTCCATCTGAGATTTATTCTCAGCCGAGACATCTCGGCATATTCCAAAATGTATCGGAGTACCTGCTACAGTTCGAAGAAGACGCCGCTATAAATGTGGGGCCGAGCGCCCTTCGGAAGTGGCGCCGATCAAAGGTGGACTTTCTCTTACAAGTTTTATTGTTTGTGCATACCTCGATTACGAAACTCAGATCTTCGAGTAGTGAAACGAAAGCTTCCCAAAATCTAGCTCTGAAAGAAGTTGTCGAAACCAATGGCTTTGTCAAGGTGCTCATGAAATCATTCTTGTCGCTGGAGTCATTTGAAACTGAACCGCAAGAAGAAGCACGCATTTCAGCGACTTCGGCTGGAGTTTTGAAGGAGCTGAATTTACTCGTCAAAGAATATGGAGACAGATTGCCTCCGTATTTGAAGGAGATGAACACCAAAGTTCTAGAAGATCTTAGGTTAGGAGTGAGCAAAGATTCAACAGGTGATCTTGGGTGCGTGAATCTCTCAAGCACTTCAGGGTGTTCCAAAGCTGCGAGATTGGTCACAGGCTACAGAAAGCTATTCGAAATTAACTTGCTACGAGGTATTTTACCGCAGGAAGAGATGCAGAGCGGAGTTATTGGTGAGAGATTAGTAATGGTTGTGTATAATCTAGGTAAATCAGCCAATCCAAGACAAAAAGCTGTAGGAACTGAAATTTTGCGTTTAGCATTTCAACTTGGTATTGACGCTCATCGAATCATGGAAATTATTTTAAGAAGAGACGATGAATTGGAGGACGGGTCATTTTTCACAAGTCCACGACAATATACTGGCACGGCGTCCACCCAACGCAGAAAAAAGGAGAAGATTGCTCGCCTCGAGCAAGAAAAGGGTGAATTGTTTTACTTATCCTTCCACAAATTGATTACGAATTATGTCACATTTGATTTTGAGAAGTATGCCACATCAATTCTAGATCGAGCGGCGAACGACATTTCCTCGCCAGGTGGAAGGATTGCGACGCTTCTACTGATATCAGTGCTTACAGATGCGGGAATACACGCACGTTCAGTCTTGCTTGCGTTTACGAAACACATACTTATCCTCGATCCACTTGTTAAATCTGACTCTTCTCGATCAAATGATATCATCGCGAGGTGCCAGCGCAGAGCTTTAGCTATTATTGAACGTGCGCTGATTCTTGATGCATCATTGAAGAAAAATCGAGTGTTATTCCACACCGAGGTTAACCATGAGAAGGAGAAGAAGGAACAAGAAAATGCGGCATACTTTATAGGAGACGCGTTGGCAACATGTTTGCGACTAGATTCGAGTTCCTCAGCACGGATAGAAGCCACACGAATTTCAATGCAGATTTTACTCCAGGATGGAATAGACAGGAACAACGTGTGTGCTGCTATTGTCATAGAAGCGTTGACAGGTCTTGTGAAACATGTCAAGGCAGTAGAATTGGATCCATGGGACTCCTCTGGCGTCGCCGAAGGAACGAAAGATGCGATCCTTCGGTCGTTTCGAGAATCGAGTTCAAAAAGCCATCTCATGCGCGTTGTGCTTCCACTGATTGAAGATAAATACAGTGATCAGACGTTAAAGTTTATGACAAAGGCGATGAACTCGGTTGAATACGCGTGGGATGAAGCGCTTGCGGTAGAGTTGTTCATCTTAGCGTTCGAGAAAGATAGAGAAACGTACCAGAAAAGGGTGTGCGGTCGACTTTTGAGCGTAATTTTAATGAATTCAAGTTCATCCGCGGTCTGCACTTTCATATCCGAACGAGTGGATGCGATCGTGGAAGTCTTAGAGCGCAACAATAGAGGCGAATCGAACACAGATGCTGATGCTACGAATGTATTGAATGCATTTATAATTATGAATGGACTTCACCAGAAGTGCTCGAAAGAGCAGATTGCGAATGTTCGCCCAAAATTGCAAAATACAGCCGAGAAGCAGAAAAATCTTAATCAAATAGTTTCGACGCGTGCACTCGTAGAAATTAAAGGGAAAGGCGCATCTGGTAAGGCTATTTTTGAAGTGGATAAGGAACTTTGTCTGCGTATTCGGCAAGTTTGTTTTGAGACATTCTCTGCGCTACTCAATCGAACACAGACAAAAGAAAAAATAGTGAAGTTTTTCGATACTCTTCTACAAGGCGATGCACAGCGGTTCAATGGCTTGATTGATGGGAATTCTTCATGCTATATGGAACCGATATGGTCAAAATACGAAACACCTGGAGTGTTGCAAGATGCGAGCAAAGCGGAGGGAGAAAATGCACTTCCGTTTACAATGCTTTCTTCCACGCTATTGAATCTCGATCCCACGCTGACAACAAAAACTATTGCAGAACCAACGGAGCTAGCAAAAAATAATGTGTCTCATCCAAGAATGGATGCATGTTATCCGCAAGAATCCGCGGAGTCCTTATCACATTCAATCCGTGATAATCTGGAAGCATTTTCTGTTTCCAATGGCTTTTATTTTTTACTAGATATCGCGATGCAGGGTGCTCCAGAAGATCTCTCTCTTTCTGGAAGCACTTTAATTGACCGCATAGTAATGTTGCTGAAGGACGTGCAATTGTTACCTCACATCAGATTTGCAATAGCAAAAGCGGTGTTGAGAGCGCAGCGCGTTTCAATTCAAGCGTTTAATCCAGCGAAAAACGCAAAGAAGAACGAATCAAATACTGAGATGTCTCTTTTTCGAACGATAGCACCAGATCTTTTAAGCGCTGTAGTTATCGCACTGATTGATGTATCAAAATATTGCAATGAGTCCACTGAAGGATCAAAAACCCACTTTCAGCGCGAAAATATCATTCCTTCTCCTTGCCGGGAAATAATAGTGATGGCATTGGAGTGCACAGAAACGTGGACTGTTGACACAAGGTGTGCGCTTTCTAATCTGCTTTGTTTCGTGATTCGTAACTCACCGACTGGTTCCGTGGTCGAACTTCGTGAGAACGTTGCGCTCGGTACGCGTTTAGCGCGTAAACTACGAGACTGTATATTGTCAAAGTTCGATTTGAATACGGTATACAACACGTTCTACAACGCTTTGAAAGAATTGCAGACATTGGTGAAAACACCGAGTCAAGAGGAAACGGGTCGACTTCGACGAATCGCGGGTGTTCAAATGATTGGCGCTTTTGTTGCAGATGGTATTCTGGATATTACCGGAAAGAAAACGGTCGTAAAATTTAGTTCAGAAACGCAAAGTCATGAAAATGATTGGAGATCAGATATCACGCTGACGAGAGCGGTGGTTCATCATTGCCTGATGAAACCAGATGCAACTTCGGGTCGGAAATGTCATGAAGCAGCAGCATCACTTCTTGGATTCGCATTGGCAAAACGAGCAGAAAAACGGATGGCTCTGGAAACGAGTGAGGAGGAGGAAGAAGCGTGGGTTCGTGACTTGTCCGCGCGTCTTCACGCTTTAAAGCAACACAAACTCGATCTCTTTTTGATAGCTCTTGAACGAATATCAAAGCATCACCCTCCTTATCCATATGAAACTGATTTTGCAAGCATAGTGCAAAGCTCTTTGGACAAAATTTACGGCGAACCGCGTTATGTCGCTTTGTGCGCTTTATCTCACGATATAATAAGTAGCGAAAATAATATTGAATGCGCCAAGCAACTGCTTCCGAGGATGAAATCATTCTTAGATAATAATAGAGACCCTCAAACTCATGCTCTTTTGATGGAAATTCTCGCCCGGGGAGTTTTATTTGCGTCATCGGAGGCCACCAATGCTTCGGAAGATACTTGCGATGCGGAATTACTGAATAGCGAGTCAAAACGTCTTTGGCTTGTCGTAATGAATAAAATTGACCGTGTTTTTCAATCTTCGTCGCCAGTAGCAACAAGAGTAAGAGCTGCACAGGCAAAGTTATGCGCCGCTGTTTTGCATGCATTCCCCGACTTTAGAAAAGAAGGCGTTGTTATGGGACCCTTGTTTCGTGCAATGGCTGATCCAAATGAAGGTGCAGGGCGGGCTGCTGCTAGAGAACATTGGGAAAAGGTCAATCACGTGTACACCTTGGGTGAGAGACTACTAGATCTTATGAAAACACCGCCATCTGCGAGTGCGGAGGACTCGTGGATAAAGGCAACTTGTGCGTTAGTACTTGCTATTCCTGAAACGCATCAAGACTACGAACAGACTGTCGCTGAAGACGATTTGGCAGATTGTGAACTCACCGAACTTAACATAAATACGGACTGGCAAGGCTCTAGCTTGCCAATGACGCCGTTATTTTCAACAATGGGTACCCAAATGACATTAACTTCATCTAGTGGTTTGCCTGGATCTGGACGTCGATTTGTTCCAGGAAATGTGGTCGGAGTACCGCATAAGCCTGCACCAGGGCTCATTCGTGCGACACCGGCTGCTCTGGGAACGTTAGCAATAGCCACTCAACAGGCGCAAGCGGCAACGCTGGTTTCCGACGTTACGAAAGTACGAAGCGGAGGTTCTAGGATAATCTTCTCATCGTCTACTCTAGGAATGGAAGAATCTGGTGATTTACCAGAGTGGTTGATTGGTGAGCAAGCACAAAGTGGCACGCTGCAACGAGATCCTCTTTTTGGGTCCACATTGCCTCCCGTTCCGCAGACGCAAGTCACGCATCATCAAAAACAAACAACAATAGACGGATCTTCTAAAGGGCCGGCAAAAAGGACGATTTCACAAGACTACTACAAGCGCAAGGACGAAACTGCAACATCATTGGAGGCTCGAAAATATCGTGCTCTTCAGAAGCACAGCAGAGAGCAAAGAAAACATGCGGTGCACTTAGTCAGACGATATCGCGACGGGGAGCTCCCAGATGTCAAAATTTCACGCGCTGAAATTCTTGCACCATTAGTTTCGCTTGCGAAGCGCGATCATGCGATTTCGGTATTGCTATTATCAGCGTTGTGGAACGCGGCCCAATCGGAAAAGTCTCGCTTGACGATAAAAGAGACGAATGAGCCTTGGAAAAACGCAGTTCCAGGTGAATCACAACGAGAACAGGCACGGAATCTTTTGTACGCATTCGCTAAAAGTATCAAGGGTTCTAACGTATTTCTCGCATCATGGGTGCTGAGAGCTTCTGCTGCTGATAAAGAGTCGAGAGTATCACCGAAAGATTTACGACGCATTGCATTTGCAGGGGATTGTTTAGCTGGTGGCATCATAGCTTTGGAATCAACTTTGATGGGCAAAAAATCAACTGCATTAACAGAAGATTCTGCGGATAACTCCACTAATTTCACATGGCGCGCTATGGCTGCTTTGCATCGCGCCACTGGTGATGGAGATGCTGCTTTATTATCTGTAGCTAAAGCATTCGACGATGATGAACAGACGCATTCTGCGCTCAAAGCGCAATTAGCAGGAGATGCAAAAAAAGCGGGTAAAATCTACAAAAAAATGAAGCAAAACAATACCAATACAGAAACTGTAGAATGGCGCTTCTGGACGCGAGAACGTACTCGATGCGCAGAACGGCTAGGTGAATGGTCATCTGCTTTCAACGAATTCGATGAAAATGTGAAGAGATGCGTTAAAGCTGGAGAGTGGCGCCAAACATCGAATTTGCTAACAGTTAGCGGCGAAGAACTTAGGGGTGTTTCTGGTGAAGCTTCCGGTGGAGATATGAGCGCAGCTGCTATTAGAATTGCCTTGAGAGAGCCGACACTAAATATGGGCGGGTTTTTGGACTTCCTATATAAAAGTGGTACGGATAAGGCGGACGAAGACTACACAAGGCACGCCTTATTACTACAAGATTTAGGCGTTGAATTTGCTGTCAGAGCTTTCGTAAATGAACTCGAAGATACTTCCAAAACTATTATTCGAGACGTTCGCGACAGATTTGCTATGCGCTGGTCTTCAACGCACCCAAAAGCAGTTGCTGTTCGTCGTGCGCTCTTGCAGTCTCTACAACCGTGCGTTGAAATTGAGGAAGTGTTGCACTGCGCAACGTTGTCGAGGATCCCCATCTCAAAAAATGAGATGGCTGAATTTGAGAAAGGTTTAAAGAGCACGCTGTCAAAATGGCAAATGAGGTGGCCTTCTACAAGTTACGATTCTGTTGAAGTATGGGAGCGTGTATCATCGTTTCGATCCATCTGTTTGGAAGCTCTATCGCACCTTGCGAAGCAGACATCAAAGAATTCGATTAAACAGGCTAATATTGATGCCTGCTGGCACGCAAGTCGAGGTTTGCGGAGAGTTGGAGAAACAAAATTGTCTTTGAAGTTCTTGCAGAAATATGGCGAAGCGATTAAAAATTCGGACAAAGAGAAAGAATGGAAGTATGCAAAAGCTAAGCTCAAAGGGAAATTATCAGTTACGAACGATGCGGAAGATTTGGAATCCATTTTATCCACGATCCGAAACAGAGAAGACCTAGAAAAATCGTTCGTGATCGCGCCGCACATGGCAGATGTAAAAAACATAGAAGGCTCAATTTGCGAAAAACTTTGCATGTTTACGAAAGACAAAAATCGCGTAGAAAATCTAGCCCACGAAACAATAAGCTGTTACTCTGCGGCAGAATCCTGCGCCGAAGCTGAGAACAACGTGAAGCTTTCTTCAAAAGCTTCCTTGAACCTTGCGCGTTTTTGTGACGAGCTTCTCATTCGATTCGAAGATTCTATGACGATGGACTTCGATACGCTGAGCGCTACTCTCGTAAAGCACGTGCTGAGGGCAATGAAAACAAGATCTAAAGCATGCGAAAAAGCGCGACATTTGTTACCCAGAGTTCTTGCACTTTTGCGCGCCACGACAGGGAAAAGTCCAATACTTTTAGAATTTGTTAGTGGCGTAAGAAACACAGCGGCTTGGTATTTTCTCGACTGGATTTCTGAACTTGTTGTTCTACTCTCATCCGAATCGTCATACGATGCGGTGTCTCCGCTCATGACTCGACTCGTTGATGCGTATCCGGCTGCTATGAGGCCCCATTTTTCGCTCGGAAAGAACAACTTGACTCTTGCAGCTCTTAAAATAGGCGAAGTCTTATTGAATTCACAGGCTGCACTTCAATTCGAACGGGCCATTACGCTTCTCGATTTCCCGATGGCTAGATTGAAATGGTGGTGGAAGGAAATCGAACTCGTGGAGCACAAAGAAGGTTTGCCCCCAGACTCAAAGAAATTGTCAATGTTACTGAATGAAATGCTCGAGGATGTAGCAAATCCTGATGAGGCGAACTTGGGTCCCATTAATGCGACATTCGCAAAGCTCGCAAAACCAATTCTCGTAGAAATTACAAGATCGAGATCGATCAACCCGAATACGTCTGCCATTTCAAAGTTGCTTCAAGATGCAGTATTTGAGATCGAAAAACGATGGAAAAAGTTCGGAAACGAAGGATTCGAGTCGGCGTCTACGCTCCCACTAGGAAGATTTTCTCTATTTTTCTCTTCATTTGAGCAAAGATCATACGGTAACGTCAAAGAACAGTTTATGGCGAATCTTGAAATACCAGGACAATACGATTCGCTCTCGCAGGCTCCCGATCCAACTTGGCATGCGAAGATCGTAAGTTTTGAAACAAACGCAACCATATTCACACAGTCGAAACAGAAACCAAAGAAAATTACACTTCGTGGTTCGGATGGCAGAGAATACGCATTTATTGCGAAAGGTTCGGAAGATTTGCGACAGGATGAGCGGATTCAAAGATTATATCGCGCGATGGATTCGCTCTTGACACAATCTCCATCTGCTAGAGCAAAAGCGCTCAGGATTCGAACTTTCCACGTCCTACCCCTGACGCGACGCAGTGGATTGATTGAGTTTGTCCATGGCACGGAACCTGTTGGTCGGATACTCTTGAATTCAAGCGATGATGCGAAAAAGAATATAGGAAATGTTTCGGCGCGACACGAAGCTTTTATTAAAGCAAGAGGTATGTTTGGTTTGAGCGGGAAAAAACGCAAAGAAATTGACGGAGATGCGCTTATCCAGGAAGACAAAATGGGTGTGATGTGTGATCTTACGAAAGTACCGCGACCGGCTCATGACGACTATCTCACCGCTATGGCAAACGCCGAACTGAATGCGAGCAAAAAAGTTCTTCGTGGATTGGGTCATCCAGGACATTCTCCCGCTAAGGACGCCATACGGCAGAAACTTCAAGTAGCGAGCGGATGTCCGGAAGCCTTCCTGGCAGCTAGGAGAGTTTTTGCGGCATCTCTTGCGGCTTCTTCAATCTCCGGATGGATTGTTGGGTTAGGTGATCGACACTGTGAAAATATTTTGCTCGATGTTGCTCACGGGTCTCTCATACATGTTGACTTTGGTTACGCGTTTGGAACCGGAACATCAACATTGCCGATACCTGAGATTGTGCCATTTAGAGCAACGCGCACATTTCTTGGTGCTTTAGAACCTTTGGATGCGAAGGAATGGTTGGAGGCAGATATGGCAAGAGTTTTGACCGCTTTGCAATCGGGTAAAAATTTATTGGAAGGCGCTATGGACATTTTTATCCGGGACCCAATTTTAGATTGGACTCGGGAAACACAAAAAGGAGACGATGTGGAAAAGCACGTCGAGATGCGTGTCATGCATGCGCGCTCAAAGTTATCTCTCGCTAATCCAGCCTTCATATGCATCGAGCAGTGCAAGCCAAAGCATGGTCAATCCGCGCACTGGGAAGGACTTCAAAGGCTTATCATTGGTGACGACGACGGTGCGAGAGCACAAGCTGGAGAGACGTGCAAAGACGTAGACGAACAAGTCGAGTGCCTCATGGACATGGCCACCGATCCTCGCATACTCGCGAACAGCTGGACAGGATGGAAATCTTGGCTGTGATGAAGAACGGCGAACGAGAATATTTGACATCTTTTAATAGCGAGAGCGCGAGGTCTGGTGTTCCCCATTGTTGACGACGTAAAACACCCCTAATTTTATTTTTTCTTTCCTATTTTCGTGTTTTCTCACACCTTCCTCCATCTTCATAAATTCAAATCCTTGCGGTCTCTCGCGAGGCCAAATGGCAGCGCCAGACTTAGATCCTAGATCTTCGGCCTTAGATGAGCTCCACGCATTACTAAAGAGCGATAAAATCAGTAAACGAAAGGTTAGTTGTCAAATCATCTTTCTTTGGGCGGACTTTTGCTTGCGCGAAAGATTTTCTCTTCTTCTTCTTCTTCCGATTTTTCTCCGAGTGCACAAATCGCGCTTTTAACAGGATTCAACCACCGGAAGAGAAAGGTTTCAGATATTGATGACTTGCGCTTATTTCTTTTTCACAACTTAATATTTATGCTCAAATATCCTCGCGGTAACGCAATTCTCACTTTCACATACAGGAGGGCATCAAAGAGCTTAAAAACCATCTCGGTTCGAGAGATTTTCTGCAATATCTGGACAGACGCACGAATGACTTTACAGCTCAGTCTGAAGACGTGAGTTTGCGACACACTTGGTCAGGTATCGTGAGCTCCGTTGTGTCATATGTGAATGCAGAAATTGAATCACACAGAAGCAAGAGTAAAGCGTGCGATAAAAATATAACTTCTATATTGAGGGAAGTTGTCAAGACGGTAGAAGAAAGGAAGAAAGTTGCGGGTGTACAGTTGCCGCTTTTGAAGCGCGCGAAGAAAATTTTCGAGCACGTAGTAGATGTCTTGGAGGAAGCGGGAGCAGAATTCGCAACAGATTATTCGCATTTACTTCGAACGCATCTCTTAATTGTTCCAGAGTACTGCACAAAGTTGCAAGCAGATGTGTTCGAAGGATTGTGTGAATTTTTTGTACAGCAAATCGAACGGAAGCGCAATGACGAGGAAGAAGGCGATGGGTCGATGGGTTCGGACGATCTAGACGCTAGTGCCATCAGTAAAGAGGGGATGTATAAGTCCGCGTCGACTCTGAATCAGCTCTTAAAGTCTTATCCTTCCGATATTGCTTCACAATACGCTTTGAGATTACTCAAGTTCTTTGCGACGAGTTTGAAAACATTGAAAGAAGATACGAAACTTCCTGCAAGTTTGATGCTCGGTTTGAATCTAGTTCTGGCGAGAAACGGAATCGATTGTCAGTCGAACTCAAAAGAAATCCACGACGATGTTGCGCATTTCTTACTTTGGGCTTTCAAAACCAAAAATGCGAGAGATAAAAAATTGCGTGATCACCTAGTAACCTACTCACGCATTCAACTAAAATTAGGAGGTCTGGAAGATGAAAAAGCACTTCGAGAATTGGCCGTGACGTTAGAAAAGGAAATTGAAAGTTCATATTTGCAATTGCAACAAAGCAATGCTACTTCATATGAACGCGGTGGTGATTATGATAATGAGTATCACGTAAAGGCCGCCCAATGGTCAATGTGTGAATTACTCGCCGACGTTCTCGCCGCGCACTCAAGATTGCGCAAGAATGTTCTGATTGATCTAGACGATAATACTACCATCAGCCACGATTCAAAACGAGCAAAGACTATGAGTAATTACCCTAATTCGGTGAGTATTTCAACTTTGATTAGTAGAATTTGCGGAGAACATTCCAAAGAATGGGGCCCAGTAGTTTGCGCCTTCCTCTGCAACAGCGGGATAGATGAACGCATTTTCCCAGATAGTACTCTTCGAAATTGGGCCAGTTTGCTAAACCAAAAATTGCGAACAATCTACGCAGTAAGTGGCACTGATGCGCATGCACGTGGTCATATTTTGTGGCTTACAAGAGCTTTGGAACAGCTCGCAATCGTCATAAGATTCCGCAACGAAGACAACTCAAAGACTCTTTCAATATCAACGACAGATAAGGTGCTATGGACAGAAGCTCGAGATTTTGCATGCAAATGGCTTCCTGCATTGGCAACGGATAATGCGATTTCAAGTGCATCCTTGCGCTTAATATCCGCAATGACAGTCGCAGATCTCGTTGCAGCTCCCGTATCTTCTGAGTTCTGGAAACTTTATCCTTTCGATATGGAACAGCCGCCAACGATAGCCGCTTTAGAAACAATTGCGAGTATGAATCCAGAGCATTCTTTCGTTCTTTTTGGTAAATTTAGCAGTGATAGAAATTCGACTACGAATGTCGCAAATAGATTCCGATGGATACTTAGTTTGCTGGATTCATCGCCTCGAGATAAGCTAATCTTTTATAGAAAGAGAAATCCTTTTATTGAGAAAGAGTTGATGTTGAAAAAATTGGAGACGATTGTTCGGACAATTCGCACCGTGACGAGTATGGGATCAAAAGTTGATACTATCGACACAAAAGATTGGATTGACGGTGCAGACGAAGAACAAGTTCAAGTTCAAAGAGAAATCAGAGATCTCGACTTTGTTTCGAATCTTTTCTCACGATTCAAACAAACCATGGCTGAGGAGGCAGATTGCTCAACAACCAATAATAGTAACGAAACGATTTCTGCCTTGACTTTGAAACCAAAAGCATCCGAAATACCTTCTACTATTGCTACTGCGGTGATGTGCGATGCGCTAGTCACGGTTTTCCGAAATGGACTAGAAGACACCGATCTTTCATCCGAGGAAGCGTTCCAATTGGCGTCTGTTGCTTTAGAAATAAATGCTTTGTATCTTTGCGACGCTCAGAAAGTCACGCCTGGAGAGAAACAGTGGAGAGAAAGTAGTCAGTCGGTAATTTCAGCCGTTTCGAACGCTATTTCTAGACATGCAGGCGCTCTGAAAGACTCTGCTATGGCTTTGTCTTCGTCCGAAAAGACCAGTAGTTGTTGTTCAGTATTAGACAGGCTTCCTTCACTTTTCAATGCAATTGCAAATCTTCAGAAAATTGAGCCAAAACTTGTAGGTGAGAATTCCCGGCTGAGTCAATCTATACAAGATTTGGGCATATCCATAACCGAATCTGTGCGTGTATCCGTTGATAGAGTGAAAACAACTTGGGAACAATCATCAAAGCGAGTGAAAAGCGATCGCGATGTGCCAAACGAGTCTTTTGGGAGACAGCGAGGGCTATCTCAATCGCAGCGAGCGGCTACTGGACAAAACAAAAGCACCCAAGAATTGTTTGATGACGAATTAGACGAGGGTCTTCCTCGAGGAACGATTAATCAAACGGGAGGTTCGACTCAGTCGTATAATAATACCACGTCGAATGTATTTTCTCAACGTGCAGAAAGTACAATTTCTTCGTTCGAAAGAATGGTCGTTGCTGGAGTGAACGCTTTGCGCGCATACAGTAAAATAGACGCTAATGCTGCGGCAGAGAAGCTCACTTCAATACTTCAATTAGCTGTACCCCCGAGTGACGTCATACCTCGAGGAGTAACTGGTGTTGGTATACCAGCGGAGTGTACTCTTGAAGTCATATGTGAGTTGATAGGGCCTGATGTGCCCTTTGCTATCGAGATAACCATAGAAGCTCTTGAGGCTTTACAAAGACTTGCTGAAAACTCAAAAACTAGTGCAGGGATGCCTATATCGGCACGGAAATGGATCCTTGAACGTATTGAAACCTTTGTTAATCATTTTTCGCGCTCGAAACGCCTTCACGATCAGAAATCATCAGGCGCTGCCGAATCTTTGGGTTCTGAATACTTTCCAAGGATTATTGAATTGGTTCAAAAAATCATTGGAATTGATCCAAATAAGATGAAAGATGAAAGTATCTGCGATCTTATCGAACTAGCTCAGGCAGATTGCCGGGTGCAATTGGCCTCTACAATCGAATCATTACACAGACTCTCGGTTGACGCGTTTCAGCCTGCATTTGGAGATGTTTTATGCGTGCTTGTGGAAGACGATTCATTCAAAGTTCGGTGCTCAGCTGGATTTGCGTTAGCGGCTACGCTCGCACAGTATGACAACGCAGATGTTTTGGATATCTTCAGGGAACGCATATTGCCACAGTTTCGGGTTGCTTGCCCAGCTCCGGGCTCTTCAGAAAAGATAGAAGCAGGTCCTTATCTCGAAAAACCTGCTGAAGGGACGACTCCAGAAATTGAAGCAAGTGCACTATATGCTATAGCGGCAATGGGTATTGCAAGTGATGTGATCGAGCCATGGAGCGTGTTCATGATTTGCGCGCATGCTGCCGTGCGAGATGTAAGGCAACGCGCAGTTTCCGTCCGTGCAATCGATGAATTAATGGAATACAGCGGAGCTGCAAATAGGAAATCGTATATAAGAAGGCACTCTCGTTCTATTGGTTACTTATGGGTGATGGCATCTTTACCACTAGATAAACTGTTTGACAATCCGGATCTGTTTGCAATTGACTTCAGAAAAGGTGGTTTAACGACGTTTCTTCCCGGTTCGAGTCAAATGTCTCCTGAGACGGAATCATCGATGCGAGAAATTGCACATCTTTGGGCAAATATGCTTTTGCCAGCGTTGATACTGAAATGTGACGCGGATGGTGTGACTAAAGTTGCCAAAGGTTGCGGTTACTCTGATGATGGAGCATATTTGATTAAACAGCATTTTTCTGCAATTATGGCTCGAATTCATCCAGGAGCTTATTCAAATCCTCCGGAGAAACGGTGCGTCAAGGCATTTAAATCCGAAGCTTTGTTGCGAGGCTTCGATTATCAGGAAGAAAAAATGCTATCGGAAATGTCAGACAGACTCGGGGACATAGTGAAAGAGATGTTAGATACTGTAGATGAACCAACTAGTGATGAAGCTGGAGTAGGAAACGTTGCGCCAGGTTATGTGCACCCATCTGATGTAATTGAAGCTATCAAAAGGATAGCATCTCAAGCTGGGAAAGAATGGGACATCTGGGGTAACGATCGACCCCTACGATGTCTCGCACATCTGCACTACTACCTTGACCAAGCCCCAAGTTCGCGACTTCGAAAGCAAACTTTTGCAGGTATTAAGACATTAATACAAGCGCTTTCGACGAGTGTTACTTCCCCTCCTACGATGAGATACTTCATACACGTTTTGATGCCGTATGTTGAGGATGAAGTATTAGGTGTTGAATGCGTTGAATTGTTGAAGATCATTTTGGTTGACGTTCTACAAAGTCCAGAAGTTCAGAGCCTAGCGAAGGCAGGAGCTGAGAAAGATGTAGAGCAACGCGCAAGATTGTCAAATGTTACATTTCTAGAACAGCTCCAGCCGCTCATGTGTACCTTATTGAACGCAACGAGAAACAAGAAAGCGAGTGCGGCGGTGTCGGCGGCACTTGTTGCAGATCTCCTTGACTTTTGCTTTGTAGACAAAAAGCCCCGAGCAGATCGATTTCCATCAGATAAGAAATGCGCGTATAACGTATTGCAAGCTATGGAATATGTTTCTCCAATATCGAGTGAGGAACTGAAAAAGAACCCGCTTCTGAAGCGTGCTTCTGAACTTTTGCCAGAAACCGAGTCTCGTAAACCAGATTCAAACGGATTGAAATATTATTTGGCGTTCTTGATACACTCATCAAATGGCTTACCTCCCGTAGCTCGCACGCAAACACTACTCAGTGGAGGTCGAGCAATAATCAACGATCCAGAGCTCGTTGTGAATGTCCAGAAGGTACAAATAGCTGAGCAGGGAGAGCAGGTAAATACAATACGGGACGAATTACGACGTGACATGAAGTTTAACCAAGTTGATTCATTAGAAGGACTGGCATGGCAGTTCGCTGAACACGCTGAATCAGTTGGAGATGAAGAATTATTGACCGTCGCCGCTCAAATACTAGGAATGTTTGGTCCTCTCAATCCGAATATTTCTGCATTTTTCTCGCCCATAGATCGCCATGTCAAACAAATGATGGATAAAGACTTTGACGAGAGCAAACTAGCTGGAGAAGCTCTGACTATGATTTCAGATTTGACATGTTCTCATAACTCAGACACTGTCATCGGTTCTATGCGTACGGCTCGATTAATTCTCGGATCTAAAGCTGCTTTGGAGGCTTTGAAAGGACTTGATCCGATGACGAAAGAATACCTCCAACCGTTTGTCCAACAAACCGAGAAAGGTGCGCTAGTTGCACAAGACAAGTACGACCGTGAGATTGACAAAGCGCTTTGTAACGAGAATAGTGGGCAAATGTTTTCTTTGGATTCTCCGGCATTGTGGGCACCTGCAAATCGATATCAAGAAAGTCCAAAGAGCGGGGCAGAGATGAAAAAGCGCCACGGTGAGTGGATATGTAGGTTGGTCTCGACATTAATACTACACTGCAAATCTCCATTTCTGAAACTGTGTCGTATCACGGCATTCAAGAATGCGGAATTGGCAGAGCTGATTTTCCCTGCAGTCTTAGCTGATATAGCCGAAAACCATCCTGAGCGCAAAGACACAAGTTCGGCGGAAGAGGCTCAGAACCATAGACTCATATCGATAGGCGTTTCGCGCTGCTTGCAGGATGCAGCAGATATGAACGGTAAACGTGCATGTCAGACGATGCTGAAAGCTTTGGATAGTATAAGAGCTCGACGTGCAAGAGCGCTTGTCACATTAGACTCGGGTGGTGGTGGTGGTCGGAAGAGTATGGGAGGTAGAAAAGCATCCAAAGGAACACCGCCAGAGAGATGGACGCATGCGTATTGGGTAAATGTAGACTATTTAGATGCTGCCGATGCGGCGATTACTGTTGGTGCACCATTTACCGCGACACTCCTGGTTGAGGCTTGGCTTGAGCATACTAGACAGACTGTAAAGCTGGATCAACACGAAAGCGTTGATAAAAAGGATTCGGTCAACGGAGTACCGCGACATCTTCGAATATTGATCGAAGCACAAGAATGCTTGAACGAACCGGACGGTATGCACGGTCTGAATAGAACTAACGCGTTGCAGTTACAATTAAGATTGAGCGAGCATGAAGGTTCGTGGGCACAAGTACTGGCGGGACATGATTTGAATTGTAGAATAATTGCTGCCAGTAGCAGGAATAACAATGGACGGCGCGTGCGAAAGAGGGGTGACTCTGAGTACGTGAAATCTCAAGCAAGAATTATGAAGTCACTTAGGCGTTTAGGATGTTTGCACACTTTGGATTTATATGCCAAATCACTCAGCTCTGATGTTGAGGCAATTAGGCCAGAACTTGCAGAAGCGCAGTTTGAAGCTGCGTGGCGATCTGGGCAATGGGATTTAAGTCCTGAGTTTTTGCAAGGAGAGATTACGAACAACGAGGCTGCTAAAGAGGGACATCATGATAACGATTCCAGGGTTGATTCTGCAGTACTTTCTCTTACACTTGATGGCAAGTTTCATAAGGACGTACACTCTTCGTTGAGAGCACTATCAAGTGGCGATTTACAAGTCGCCTTTTCTCTTGTTCAAGCTGCTGGATCCAGACTTGTTCGGAGCTCAGTAGCAGAATGTCCTGAATCGGCAGACACGATGAATAGAATTATTATTCGTTTACGGTCACTGCATGATATTTACAACTCGTTGGTTCTGTGTAATAATGTCAAACAGGATCCAGAACTTCTAGACGAACAGCTGAAGTGCTTGGAGGAAGAATGGTCGAGGACACTACTTGTAAACTATTCATCTTTGGGAGGAAAGACTGATATGGAAAATATCACTCCGTATTCAATCTCAGAACCTCTTCTGGCGGTTCGAGGAACAATTTTAAGAGCCTTCGGGTATAAGGAAGCGCTCGCTAAACAGCTCCTGTTAACTGTCACGATTGCTCGGAAAGCAGGTGCTTTTGATGAAGCATTGCAAGCTGTTAGGGAACTTCGTCTAGTTGCGGAAACAACACCGAGACCGAGCGACGCAAAAAGGTGCAGTAATTCAGTTCTGCACTCCTCTCTCGCAACTTGGAAGGTAGAAGAAGCTAAGTTATCCTGGGCAATGGGAAGGAAGACCGCGGCTATTGCACTTGCAAAGTCTTTAATCGAAGGATATTCGCCCAAGATCAAACTTGCGCGACTACAGAACGAAGTATGCGATGAAGCAGGACATGTTGCACATTTACCCCCTACAATGAATTCTGCTCCCGATATTTTCTTTGAAGTTTTGACACTTTTATCGAAATGGCAGCATCAAACACGATCTGAATCTTCCAACCAGGTATACGCTCAAATGTTTTCTGCCGTTCGTGGGATGACAAAAAGTGTTCGAACAGCAGATGTGAAGAATAATAGGAAGATTGCAAAGGCGTACTTTCGCTTGGCGACATTCGCATATTCTCAATACAAGTCTATAGACGCCCGATTGAAAAGTACAGAGTGGCTAAAGCAGGAGGAACTCAAGAGACTGAACGAGGAAGAATACTTTCGCCTCGAGCAACAACTCAGAACGACTCGGGACAATGTTGCGATGAGAAGTTCCAACAAAGCGAAATGGGAACAAGAAGTTCGTGAACTAACTCGCAAAGTACAACCTTTGCACACGCAAGTCACCGCAGACTGTGAAGAATCTACTACATTAGTTTTAAGTTTAGACAATTGGTTAGTCTTGACCATTCAAAACTACCGCAGGAGCTTAAATTGCGGAGATTTTTATGTTCGAAGAGCAGTTTTTCGATTTTTCGAACTGTGGATTAACAACTGCGGAGGAAGTTCGGACAGAAGCCGTGAATACAGCGACGACGTTGCTCCTATCTTGAACAGTGAGATCCGAAAAGTAATTGATACGGTCCTGACCCACAATTGGCTCGAGCTGACTCATCAGATTGTTTCCAGATTAGGAGTCGATGGCGTCGACGCCTCGTACATGCAGAACATGACAGATCTGGTCATGAAAATGGCCTCTGATCATCCATACCATGTTTTATACCATGTATTTGCTCAGATGCGGTCCTCTGCTACTGATGATCCTAAAGTCATAGTTGCTAACGAAATTATCGAGAGAATTCGAAATAAGGATGGCAAATTTAGGCCTATGATTGAGCAAATGGAAAAGATGATCGAAGCGTATATTTTACTTGCGCAGAACCGCATCGATAAAAGCAAATCGAGAAACCCGTATCCTATTCCATCGCAAGTGAAGAAAAGGGCGCTGAGTGACTTAGATTTACTACCCGTCTTAACGGCCGACGTGCCAGTCGACTTTGATTGTGAATACAATCTCGCAAATTCTGGTATCGCAACTTTTCGGCACTTTGGTGAAAACTGCAGACTCGTTGGTGGTATCAATCAGCCTAAATTAGTCGAGTGTTACGGATCGGACGGAAATGTTTACAAACAGCTCGCAAAATCTGGCAACGATGACTTGCGGCAAGACGCGGTCATGCAGCAGTACTTCAAATTGACCAACTCTTTACTGAAAACGACCCAAAGCGCACGAAAATTACGCGTCAGGACTTACAAAGTAATCCCATTTACTCCGGAAGCTGGCCTTTTGGAATGGGTCGACGATACCATGACACTTGCAAGTTACTTAGTCAACGGTGAAGGAGGCTTTCGATCTGCTCATGAGCGCTACCGACCAAACGATTTGAAGTCAGATAAATGTCGAGAGATGATGATGCAAGCAATATCCTTGAACAGCCTTCGCGCAACCTACGACGAAATTTGTGACAAATTCAAACCAGTCATGCATCACCTCTTCCTAGAAAATTTTGCGTTACCAGCGCAATGGCACGCTGCGCGATTACAATACACTCGATCGGTGGCTGTGAATAGCATGGTTGGTTACGTTATTGGATTGGGCGATCGCCACAATTCGAACATTTTGATTGATAACAAAACCGCTGAAGTTGTGCACATTGACTTGGGCATCGCGTTCGAGCAAGGTTTGTACTTGAAAACCCCAGAAAGGGTCCCTTTTCGGCTGACGAGAGATTTAGTGGATGGCATGGGAGCGTGTGGAGTCGAAGGCGTCATGCGAAGATGCTGCGAAGAAACCATGAAAGTTTTGCGGGCAAACAAAGATGCTCTGACAACCATCATAGCGGTATTAGTTTACGATCCGATCGTGAAATGGGCAGTAAGCTCAAAACGGCAAAGAACCGGAGCGTCCGTCGAAGAAGCAGACGACGGTTTAGCAGCGCAAACCGGGAACTTGGATGCCGAGCGCGCTTTGCTTCGCGTCAAGCAAAAACTTGACGGCTACGAGGAAGGCGAAATCCGTTCCGTCGAAGGTCAAGTACAGCAGCTCTTGCACGACGCGCAAGATGAAGAGAAGTTATCCAAGATGTATCACGGGTGGGCTGCTTGGGTTTAATAGTTTTGAATAAAAATACGCATGGGGTACCCGGTACCACCTGTAAAAATATATACGTGTGTACGAGTAACTTAAATTTTTTTGGACCTCGCCCGCTTCCCCTCTCATTTCGCGCATATAAAAAAATGAAAAACCGATCCCAAATGCCTGAGCTTCTTCTCAACCTCACTTTTTTTTTCGGTCTCGCGCGGGATCACCATGATGATGGTCGAGGAGAAGATGGAAGCCAACAAAGCGTCCGCGTCTTCCCACGGCGCCGCGTTCGAGGCGATGAACGGCGACGCTGGCAAGGAAACGACCAAAAAAGAACAACAACAAGAGACCTTCTCTCCTCAAGTCTTGAAAGCAGTGGAAGAGATTTTCGAATCGCGTTCGGTGAAAGAGGTGAGAGAAATTGAAGTTCGAACTCGGAAAGAAGCCGACGATAAGCAAGAAGAGTTGAGGCAAATTATCGGGTCGAGTTATAAAGATGCCATCGCGAACGCGGACGATCTCGTGCAGATGAGCGAAGAAACGGGAAAGTTGAGCGAGTGCATCACAGAAATCAAGGAGTTGGTAAAAGTGTTTGGAACGTTAGACGTGAGCGAAGAAGCAGAGGAAGTTTCGAGAACGAACAAAAGCGGTAACAACGCGGACAGAACTAGGGGGGAAAATCAAAACGAACAAATCGATCAAGAGTTGCGAGACGTGTTATACGCCGCGGGGTCTCGCGTGAAGTACTTGGTGGACTCTCCGGAGCAAATTTGGGGATACTTGGAAGCTGGATCGTGCTACGAAGCGGCGAAACGGTTCGGAGCGAGTAAAGTCATTCTGGCGTGCTTGCAAGAGAAGATGAAGGCAGACGAGCGAATCTTTAAGACGTTTCCATTGATCACCGCGCAAGCGAACGCGTTGCATTCGTTTTCCGGGCAAATCTCGAAAAAATCTCGTCTGGCTTTGCAACGCGTCACGGACACGCCGGAGCAAGTTGCTTCGGCTTTGTGTGCCGTATACGTCGTCGAAGACATTAAAGAACCAAGAGTACTTTTGCAAATATTGCTACAATCGAGACGGGCGTGGGTTAGAGCGAGTTTGCGCAAGTTGAACAGTGAATCAGATGCGCTCAGGCTGGGAAAAGCTTTAGGTTTAATATGCGCAGAGATTCGAAAAGCAACTAGGTTAGCTCGAAAACTCTTCGTTGAGAACGAAGATAGCGAGAAAGGAACGCCATTGTTCTTTCAGACATTAAATCAACGACCAATGGAAGGGAACTCTCAATTTTCAGGCGTTTTTGAACCAGTAAGAGAAGACGAATTGTGGCACGAATCTATAAGCGCTCGTGAGAGGAGCACAGTGGCGGAATCGAAGGAAAGCGTTTCTTCATCCATACAAAGTTGGCTCGCTGATGTTGCAGCCGATGCGAAAGCTAGGGGCAAGAAGGTATTTGAGGGGTTAGATAAGTGCTCACGCGTAGCTGAAGCAGAAAGAAATGCAAACGAAACGTGCGAAAAGGTTGAAAGAGCGCATCTGAAAAAGTTGAGTTCTGGAAAGAAAAGTAAAGATGCGACCATAACGACTTCGACGTGGTCTGAATTCTCGCTCGCATTTCTCGATAAGGATATAAATATTTTGACGACTCTTTTCGAGGAACCAATGTTAGAGCGCGGTAAAACTTTACTCGCGAACACTTTAGCGCATGTTTCCGCGAGGAAATTACTCAATGACGCCTTAAAAGAAGAATCGATAATGGAAAACATCAAAGCTGGAGAAAACACAGACTTTTGGCTTACTGAGGATTCCAATAATAGCAACACCTCCGGAGCTCCTCCAGGTTTGAGTTTAGCTCGCTCTTTGGCATCAAAAATTGATCAGAGCTTGAAAAGTGCGCGAGAGGACGCCTTGTTACTCGCTCGACACGGCGGGAAATCTTCGAGCTCATATTCTACTTCGGCGTACGACGAGAAACGCATTCAATTTTTAGAGCCTTTCGTGAAAGGAGAAGCGGCGAGAGGCATCGTCGGCTTTTCTTCGTTTTTGAGCGAAAAGGTGGCGGAGATTAAAAGAGATTCTGTAAAACGAAATCGCACGAAAGATGTTGTCGTCGAAAAAGCTTTGTTGTGCGGAAGACTTGCGCATGTTATCGCGACGCACTCTGGCGAGATCGCCCTCATTCTTGGACCTGCGTCGGAGTGGTACAACGTCAAAACATCGAGCGGTAGTGGTAGCGGTAGAGCAGCTGGTTCGAAAATACCGCGGCAAAGTGAAAGTAATAGAATATTAACTGAAGTGAACGAAGCTTTGCTTTTAGCATCGGACGAAGCGTTTAGCATTTGGGTCGACTTTGTATCTTCTCTCTGTGTGAAAGACTTGGAGGAAAACTTGTTAAACGACGATCAGTTAGAATTGGCTCATGCTCCACACGATTGGGAAACCATCGCTCTTGGAGCATCCGACGATGTCACCATCGAGCTTCCGGCGTTACCATCGAGCTATGTTTTGGAAATGTTGCACAAGGCTTCGAGACTTGTGAGTAAAGCGGGAGGACATGTGCTGTCGAAAAGAGCCTTGAAACATTTCGCCGATGCACTTGGTAATGGTGCTATGTCCGCTTATGCGAACTTTCTCGGACTTTCGGATTCATCAGTTTCTAAAAAAGTGCAGCTCCTTAATAATACGGAGTTATCGGAGAAGGGGGCGTTACAAATGCTCTTCGATCAACGTCTGGTCCACGATTTCTTGGCTGGTGGCATGAAACCGAGCCCGGAGGCTCCAAAGCTCGCAAATGAAAAGGCGCGAGTCATTACACAATCTCTCATCAAGGGTCTCGATCCAATCGACTGGGCTACGTATGAACCGTATTTATGGGAAAATGAAGCAAGATGTTATGTTCGCTGTTCCGTGTTGCTCGGTTCTTTTGTGCAACTATACAAGTTGCACAAAGACGTGTCCACAGCTGCGAGCAAGAAACGAACGCCCACGTCCAGCACTACCTCCACTGCGAGCGAAACGTTACGATTCTCTTATTTACCGGTCAGTTTACCCGCTTTGAGAGGAGGATCTGGTCGAGACGCAGAGAAGGGCGAAGTTGATTGGGGCGTTATTCAAGATCTCAAAGACGAATCGAATGAGCAAAGTAACGTGTTCTCTAAAATCGCTAGCTTCTTTTAATTCGCAAAATACTGAAGAAAATGGATTCACCGTTAAACTTATTCGAATTTTGAATTACTTCTAGATATACGTGGTACCTAGGTACAATTAGCTAATGCTATATTTACTACTATCGCGCGCTCTATGAGCATCATAAAGGTTTTTTCTGCGGAGTGCCCGCCCTTCTGGGATATTTTTTGTCCGTTTCCGTGAGCTTGTAACTTGTCACAACAGTTCGCAAATTTCCATCCGGACCAATACTTTGAACTTCCTGATACGACATCGCTTCTCCACCTAATATCTCGACCGCTTTTGACGCCGATTCAATTTCTTCCAAACCAGATTGATTTTTCATCGCAATCCAAGCGCCACCGACTTTCACGAACGGAATGCAAAGCTCCGACAATAAGCGCAAATCGGCAACCGCGCGCGCCGTCGCAACATCAAACTGTTCGCGATGTTCAGACTCAAATTTACCCGCATCTTCAGCTCTGCTCCAAATTGTTTTCACATTTTTTATTCCCGCCGAATCGGCAACGTGATCTAAGAATTTAGTTCTCTTTTGCAGCGAGTCCAAGAGGGATATTTCCCAATGCGGACGTGCGATGGCTAAAACCATTCCTGGAAATCCAGCGCCCGTGCCAACGTCGATTATCTTGAACGGTTTCGAGGTGTCTTTGCTATTAGGACACGTATTTTCAATGGCTTCTATGATGGATAGTGAGTCTGCGACGTGACGCTCCAAGACGTCGTTTTCTGTTTTCGCGCCAGTTAAGTTCATTTTCTGATTCCATTCCAACAGAAGCGAAGAGTAAATTTTCACTTGTTTCATTTGCGAGTCCGATAAAGCGTTCAGTTGGCTTTCTACTATTTCTCTTTCGGATGCCGATAACGGGGAGTCGCTGCTTGCTTCGTTTTCTTCCTTTCCGTTCTCTTTTGCGAGCGCGTTGACGACTTGAGCGTCCCCTCGACGAGTGTCTTCGCTGCTGATGCTCATCATCATCGCTGTCAACTCTTCATTCATTGCTTTCTCCAAAACTTCTCCGTCGTTGTGTTCCTCTCGGTACTTTTCTGGGTTTGTTCTCTTATTGATTCCTGTTTTTTCGTACATCTCCCACCTCCATTCCTTTAATTTTGTTTCCTTGGCGTACTCGGCTATTCTATCGTTATATGCAAACTGTTCGGCGCCTAAGCAGTGCCAGTGCCGCTTGGGGATATTTTGACTTTTACGATCGTTTTCGAAGTTTTCCACGTGCATCTTCATTTCCTTCGTCGGCGGTAGCTTCAATTCCCCAGATAAAAGCTTTGCAATCCACTTCGCTTGCAACTCAAACTGTGGGAACGGGACTACTTTCCAACACAAACCGACAAAAGATAAACTCGATCGGTTTTCCGGGACGAATAAGTGTTCATACAAAGGATTGACGTAATTATCATCGACTGAAAAATTTGCATCTTTTGGATCCAAGAATGGAAAATCGTACTCGTATCCGATGCAGTACACGATCGCATCGACGTTTTCAACTACGCTCCCATCTTCAAATTCTACCGAACCGTTCTCTAGAAGCGCTTTTGCGTTTGGTTTCCGAAACAAGTTCTCCGATATGTTTGGATTGGACCCCCACTCTGCATTTTGCCATGTCTTTGCGCTCAAATACACACTCTTCGCCTTTGTTGCGATATCTCGCGAGATATCTTCGCCAGAGGCTTGCGCGCCAATCAGAACGACATTTCGATTCGTGAACACCGAAGGTTCTTTATACGTCGATGAGTGCATTTGCTTTCCAGGAAACACGTCTGCTCCAAGAAACCGAGCACTTCTCGGTTTCGAGTAATGTCCATTTGCAACGACGATGGCGTCGAACGCGTCCCGCTTGAGCTCTTTCTTCTCTCCTTGTTCATATTTCACCGTCCATTTTGGGCCGAATTCTTCTTCGCGTTCTGCTAATTTCTCTTCCCCATCTTTTTTCTTTCTGCACTCTTTCACGGTCGTGTTAAACTCGAGAACATCGAACAGTCTAAAGTTTTTTGCAAACTCTTGCAAATACCCTTGTACTTCTTTGTGCGAGCAAAACCGTCGCGCGTCGACGGATGAAGAAGAGGAAGAAGAAGAAAGAAACGGAAATGCTTCGTAACCCATCACCTCTCTCGGTAAGTTCGTCCGCAACGAATCGTACATGGCCGTTTTCGTGGTTTTGTTCTCGTTATTCGCGGTGGCGTGTAACCACACGCCGCCCAAGTTACTTTTCGTTTCAAAAACTCTCACCTCGTGTCCTCGTTGTCGCAACTCTTTCGCGCAGACTAAACCAGACGCCCCGGCGCCAACAACTAATACTTTCGCTTTCCTTCTCTCATTAATAACAGCACCATCGTCGTCGTCGCTTTGAAGATCCGTTTCGTTCGTTGCCGACGCCCTCATGGTTGAACCAGTTCTCGTTCTCGCCGTCCTCGTCGCGCTGTTTCCCATTTCTTTTCGATGATGATGATGATGATGAAAACAACAACGTTGAAGAAGAACAAACTTTGTCGTCGTCCTCGTCCTCGTCCTCGTCCTCGTCGCGGTAGTAGAGGGGCTTCTCGAGAACAACGCGCCCGATGAGGAGATTAATAATATCGCGCCACCACCACTTCGGCTGCTCATTTAGATTTTGATGATGGCATTAATAATGCATCGAGTGCTTTTATTACGTTGTACGAGGGAGGAGGTTTTTCTCTCTTGCGCAGCGTTCTCTCGTGTGGTTTTGTGCTTCTTTTTTGGGGGGTCGACATTCACTCGTACTTCAAAATAATCGCGCGCGCGCTTTTGCCTGTGTGTATTTACCTCGCATTGAAAACAACACATCACACAGCGACCGATCGACGCGAGAAGAGGAGCTTTCTTGCCATCGACAAAACCACTTTTACCCTTTTGCGCGAGAGAACAAACGCTTTTGGCGCGCTTGTTTTTCTTTTTCTCTCTGGTTCTGTGGACAACACCCATCGGCAGTAAAAAAGGAGGCCGCGCGCATTTCCAATAAAAAGAGCCTCCCCACGCAAAACGACACGACACCCTTTTTTCTTCTTTGTTGAGAGAAAGAGGGAGAATAATAGAGAACAAATGACAACGCGGTATAGAAATGAAATAGGCTCGAATCGAGAGCGAGAAAGCTTGTTGGCATCGTCTTCGTCGTCGAAGAGAAGTAGGAGTAGAAATGATGGTCTAAATAAAGCCGAGGACGAGGAAAAGGACGGGATAACTGCGAAAGTGTTTTGCAACACCATGTTTATGATTACGGTTGGTGGGTGCGCCTTAGTCGCTATGGGATCGTTTTTGAAGAGCAGCTTCGATTCAGTGAGACAAGACAGCCGTTCTTCGTTTGATTTTGATTGGCAAGTGCCGTCGTCTATATCGTACGTGGACGTGTTGGAAGCGAGGGACTTGACGCAACCGGAGCAAATGAGAATGCCGATGCACGTGTTTGAATGGGGAGGGTCGAAAGAAAATGGCCAATCTTGGACGATTACACCATCTGGGGCACAAAGTCTCGATGACCGTTCAACAGGGGCAGATATGTTTATAAAAGCGGTCATGAAAGCAGAGTTTTCGGACGTGGACAAACCTATCCACTTCGGGTGGGCGACACAGGATTACCCTCGAAACGAATGCGTCGATAGCGCGAGCGGATGTGGACAGAGTAAAGCGCCGATATTTTCGTTTGGCACCGTGCCAAAAGATTCTTCGAAGATTTCCGGATTGATCCAGGCGCCAACTTTGCCATTTACACCGTGCATAGCTCACGCATTTGCGCCGGAGCAGTATGGTCAGTGCGAGTGGTTCAGTAGTCCAGGACAGTGTAAGGAAGATAAAATGTTTACAGAAAGTACGGCTTCGTTTGATAGTTTGATACCGAAGATGTTTTGGCGAGGGAGCGACTGGCCGTTTTTGGAGATGTACCCGTCTGTAGGAACGACGAGCGGAACGAAGTTTTTAGACAATCACAATCTCTGCGGTGCGATCGCTGGAGACATCGTAAACGCCATTCTTAATTCTGGGAGTAACAGCGGGAAAGCGTTTGACGATCGCCTACCACCACGCTTACGCGCGGTTGTTCACGCGGCGGTGAACCAAGACGATTACGACATGAAATTCACAGATTCCAACCCAAACGCGCCGCCGACGTTGTGTATTGAAAATACGCTCCCCACATTTTCCAAGGAAACGAAAACGGCATGCGATTACGCGCAGTACAAGTACTTGCTGGATCTCGGCGGTGGCGGTGGGACCTCGTGGAAGACAACGTTTTGGGCCATGGGCATGCCTGGGGTTCTCTTTCATCACGAAACTCCAATGAAAGATTCGTTTTATGGCAAAATCGAGGCGTGGAAACATTACATTCCGGTGAGCACAGACTTGTCGGATTTAGACAAGCAATTGAATTGGGCGAAATCAAACCCAGGAGAGTGCGAAAAAATTTCTAAACGCGCGTCTGCATTCGTAAAGTACATGATGTCCGCGGAAGGTTTGAAAGAACACGCCAGAGAGACATTCGTCGAACCGATGAGTAAATTTATCCAAGCATACAACGACCCCGTCGACGGGACCGAAGATACGAGAGAACTCACGATTCATATCTCCAACGGTGCATTGGTCGCTTGGGTATACAACCCGGATTCGGTGCCATACTTAGCTAAGCGCGAGATGTTCTTTGACGACGAAACGTTTTAATTTAATGACCAAAGATTAGTGTTTTTTCACCACCAAAAGCTTCTTCTTTTCTTCATTTTTCCTCTCGCCCGCGCGTGAACAACTCCTTCCTAGGAGAGAGAAAAAGAGCAAGAGAGAGTCAATGGAATGTACAACTCGCGCAGCACAAATGACGTTCAATTCAAAGAGGAATAGTACGAACAAAATCACGAAGAAGAACACACCGAGAAGAAGTTCTCGTCGACTCTCGTCAACGTCATCTTCATCGAAAAGAAAGAAGAACATCGTCAAAGCTTCTGTGTCGTCGTCATCGTTCTCAAAAACCAACCTTCTCGAGGACGTTTTCTCCGATTCAGATTCTCGACCGGTAATATTATTCGACGGCGTGTGTAACTTGTGCCACGGAGGAGTGAATTTCGTTTTGGATACGGACAACACGCCAGACGGCGCGTTACGGTTCGCAGCCTTGCAATCGGAACTAGGAAAAACGTTATTAGAGAAAGCTGGGAAGAGACGGGATGATATCAGCTCGATAGTGCTGGTCGAAAAAGGCGAAGGACAGAGCAACAACAACAACAACAACGAGTTAAAATTCTATTTCAAATCGGATGCGGTATTAAGGATCGGCGCAAAACTCGGGAACTTTTACGGGATACCGTTATCTCCGTTTGCGAAAGTTGCGAATGCGTTTGTGCCGACATTTATACGGGATACGGTGTATACGGCGGTAGCCAGCAATAGATACAATTTGTTGGGCAAGAAAGACGAATGCAGATTCGACGCGGATGGGAAGTTTGACGAGCGCTTTTTGACGTGATAGTTGTAGGAATATTAAATCAAATGTATTGTGTATAATTAAGGTGATGCTAATAACAAATGCTAGTTCAGAGAGTTGGCTTTAAATATCAAGTTTTTTCATCTTTTCTTTCCTTTACCTCCTTTTCGACCACCGCCGCCGGATGCGTATTTGCCGTTGCCTCCTCGATCGAAACTCGCCGGTTTGTAATCAGACATGTCCCTCGCCGAATTCTTATCGTTTCGTTTCATTCCCTGCGTGTAGAAAAGAAGTAGAACAGAGATGAACGCGTCGTTAATATTTTTCATAGACGACGAAGGACTAAACAAGTAAACGAGCAAGAAAGAGAAAGAGAAGAAGAATATAGATAGCATGGTCTGTCCCGTGACATAACTGCAGCGACGCCGCTTTGCCTAGGCAATGGAATATGCTCACCCCGGTTAGGGAGGCGAAAACAAAATAAATTGCTGACGCCTACAACCGCCGGTCTATGTAAGGCGTTTGAGCAGGGATATACACCGTGAAAGTTTTCGATGCCCCAGTCGCATTGATGCAGGGGATGCGGGCAGCACCCCCTATATCCGCCTGAACGAAATGGAAGAAACGAGACGAATTCTTTGAAAGAACAACACAAAATAAAACGACGCACCCTCTTTTTGCCGCCAAAACCAAACTTAGAGTCTCGGGTTTCTCTTTTTCTCTTCACATCTCCGCCGGCACCTTCAAACGGCGCCTTCCCGTCGTCTGCAAACCCAGACTTCTTCCTCTGCGACCTCCATTTATCTAAGTCTTTAATAGCTTCCTTCTTCGCCAGCGTTCGTTGCTTCACTTTTTCGGCTTGGACTTGTTTGCCGTATCTCTTTGCCTCTCTCGTCTTTCGTCTCTCGTCTCTAATTTCTAACTGTTGCTGCTCATACATCAACTCCGAGCGGACTTTCTTCATGTGCTCGTCCGATTTCACCATCTCCGCGTAATAATCGTGCGGTCTCTTCACTGGAACTCCGAGTTTCTTCAACTTCTTCACCGCCTGGTTCGCCGACTCCAACGCCCGTTCGTAAAAGAACGTCTCTCGAGTGAGATCATCATCCACGGTTTCTAACTTTTCCTCTCTGTTCTCTCCAACGACGACGAGATGGTCGAACCAATTCGCTTTATTCGTCCACTGAAAATCTTCCAAAGATTGCTTCAATCCCGTTTTGTTGTTGACGAAAACTTTATTCGCGTCGCGAGAAGAGTGCGAGGGGTGATTCGAGTGTTGCTGTTTCCGTCGATCTGCTTGTATGCTTTCTAACGCTTTCATTTCTGCTTCGAGTTCCTCCTGTTTGTTTTGTCGGCATTCAAAAAAAGGAGAGAGAAAAGAAGATGGGTCAGTTATGCGCGCGAAATGCGTATAAACCAATGCGCGAGCGAAGGAGAGATGAGAGAAGAACCGCGCGTTAGAGTAACGCGAAGGATAAAAAAGAAAGAAACCAATGGCGGCTGCTTTTTTGCTTTCCGAAAGCTTCACAAATATATTTCTACGAAATACGCACGTCTGAATCGTACTCTTCTTCCTCTGACTCTTCAAACGCTTCCAAGTTTAACTCCTCTTCATCTTCCTCCTCCTCCTCTTCATCCTCTTCATCCGAAGATGGCGGTCGTTTCTTCCCCATTATTCTTTCTTTTTTCTCTTTAATTTTTTCCACCTTTTTTTGTCACGAGTAGAAAATGTCTTGCTGCTCTGCTGCTTTTTTGCTGGTTGGCATTTTCCTTTTTTCTCCACTTTTTGGTCCTTCGTCATATCTTTTTTTTCTGCGTGTGGTGGTTCAATTTTTAAATATTCGCAGCACGATGACTCGAACGACGACGACGACGAAAGCAGCCCCGGTAGAAACAGCATACGTATTTAACAGGCAAAGAGGAAGAGGTTTATTTCGAAATGATGAACATCGCATAAACCGACGACGAGGGAAGGAGAATCGCTCATCTAATCGCCGGTTGAATTCGAGAGGCGCTTCGTGTTCGTCCCCGGCGATTGGAAATGTGGTTACAAAAACTCAGAGTAGTGAGAAGACGACGACGACGACGATCAGCAGACGGAAAGCCTTGTTAGCAGCGAGTGGATTGGTTTTAGGAACGAAATATTACGACAACACGGAAGAAGCGAAAGCGTTCATTGATTTACCCAGTCGATTGCACAACAGATACTTCCTCGTCAGACACGGCGAGAGTACGTTAGACGTACGAAATCAGATATTATCGAATCCGAGTTATAAATATGACACCACTTACGGATTGACCGCAAAAGGCGTGGAACAAGTGCACGAAGCTGCGAGAATTATTGTCGAAGAGTACGACGGTTCGCCGTCGTGGTTATACACGAGTAATTTTCAGCGGTCGTTCCAAACGGCGCTGGTTATGCGAGAAGACTTAGGATTACTCTTTAGCGAAGTGAGGACAGAGTTCAGCGGTTTGTTGGACCCGAGAAAGATGGGAAGTTTAGATTTCCAGGACCAATCAAATTGGAAAGAAGTCTGGGGAAACGATTTGAAAGATCCTCTATCGACGCCTCCACCTGTGTCGGACTCTTTGCAGCCGTCTGCAAGCGTTGAGTCGGTCAGAGATTTGTACAGAAGGACGCTCGAAGCGTTCACGAGATTAGAAGCTACATATTTCGGCACGGATATCGTATTGGTTTCGCATGCGGATACGCTGTCGTGTTTTTGCGCGGCGTTATATGGAACCGATCTGGGGAGACACCATTTAGATTATCCGTTTGAGTTAGGTGAGGTCAAATGCGTCGATTTGTCTGGCATTCCTGAAAAAGGTTCGAAAATGGCGCCTACTGATATACAAGGCGAGTATGCGGTTGGCGATAAAGCCGTAAATTATTTGTAACGATACTAATTCAAAAACTAAAAAAGCGCGGCTGCCGCCACGTTTTGGGAAACTTTTGCTTCGCCCACACCTCTTGTTTTTCTGAGCAATACCTTCGCTTTCGCCAAGAGTCTCGAAACGCTAAACTGTTGCACTGGCATGCGGCTACACAGCTGCAATAGGTCGTCGTAATTTTTGCAGGAAAACACACTGTGCCGCATTTCTAGAAACGCAGCTGCTACGACGTGTAAAAACAATCGTCCTCCACCGACCGTTAAAACTTCTAAAATGTCTGAGTCGCCATCGAATTGTGAATTGTTTCGTTCTTCGTACACCGCCGCAGCCGCCGACATCGCCGTCGCTTCAGCAGTTGGGGCGAAATCTCTCGTCGCCATCAACACGTCCCAAAGAAATATCGTTGAAGAGACGTCCAATTCACGCGAAAGTAACACAACAACCGATCGAAATGCAAACATGCAGTTCTCGCTATTCAAAGAGTGGAGATGTTTCCAAAGCGGTTTATCGCATATTTGAAAAATTGTCGACAAAGCGAGCAAGCGTTCTGAAATGCCGCCGTCTAAATGCGCATGTCCGGAGATGACAAAATGACTTCTAAACGCTCCGGAAGTAAAATGCGCGAAGCACCAAAACGCTTCGGATTCATCCACGCAGTCTCGTAAAAACCCAGCCGCCAACTCATTCATTCCTTGACAATACCCAACTGTTGGATCATAAAGCGCGAAAGCTTCCAAGATTTTCCGACACCGCTGCGTCTGCACTACTTCCCATGATTTTTTCTTCCTATTCCTTTTATCACCACTACTGAAAACGTTCAAATCCTTTTCTAATAGCGCGGCGGTATTCGCGTCGTCGCACGCGTCGTACGTCGCCGCGAATTCTCCGTATACAAAAGTCGTTCTCGGCGCATCCGCTTTGATTACAGGGGCATTTTCCGTGAAGACGCCCAAATCTCTCGGAGGTAACGAGTCTTTACTATACGCCTTTCCACTCTTCATCATCAGTTCCAGCTCTTTACATCGTTTCCTCAACGCGTCGTATTTGACTTTCCGCATCTGTTTCGCCTGTTCAACTTCCACCGCGGAGTCCTTCGGGTCCCTTATGTTCAACAAGAACGGGTACACTTCTTGACGCAACGCGGATTCGATACCGCCTTCGATGATAATCTTCCTCATGGCCTCAGGGTTTACAATACGGCCTGACTCGTCGCATCCATCGAACCACATTTGAGTCGTGAGCATTTTCTTCTCTCTTCTTCGGTGTTCGGATTTCATTTGACTCGCTTTATTCGTCACGTACGAAGAGGTCGTTAAAAACGAGTCGAGGATTTTTCTTTTCCAATTCGATGAGGAAGAAGAAGAAGAAGAAGAAGAAGAAGAAGAAGAGGAAGAAGATTGGTACTCTTCGCTGTTGGTGTACGCAAACACGGCGCCGACGGTGGCAACGAACGCACCAACTGCCGCTGTGGTGACGACGATGGTTTTACCACCATATCCGCCGCTGGTCGACATTTTTTATTTTGAGGCGTTACAGGCAGGTGCCTTCAATTTTATACTCGTAAAAATATGAATTTGTGCTGGTACAGGTATGGTGTGTGTCTACTAAAAACTACGGTTCTAACGGGCAAACGAGTTTCACATCGTCCTTGATTTTGATGCCGCCGCGGTTTGGACTCCCTCGTTCAGTCGAGTTGAATCTCGTTTTGAACGCGTCTGGGAGTTTAATTCCGTTTTCGGGCGAAAGCCAAAGGCGCAATAAATGTCTCGGGAACTCGCTTTCATTTTTGAAAGCGCTGCGCGCGTGGAAAGTCGTGTGGTTGTGCAGCCATTGGATGTCTCCAGATTGTAAGCGCATCTCAATCTGTCGTTTTATGCAGAGCGCGTCGAGGTAGTTTAAGGCTTCGATTTGTAAACTAGTTAATTTTGGAGTTCCCTCTATCGTCTGAGCTGCGTCTATGAAGGATCGATCGTAGATACCGATTATATTTTTCTCGTCTTCTACTTCGTGAAAGACAGCCATCTCGTAAGTAGGCCCGCATCCCGGTGGTATCTCGCCTTTTCGAGAAACAAAAAACGGTTGCAACAAAACTTCTGCTAAATCTGCTCGCTCTCTCTTTATCTCTTCGTAGCAGCGAACAGAGGATACCCATTGGGAGTCACCTCCCACTGGTGCGTTCCGTATACAGAGCAAACCAACTATATCTGCAGAATCAGTATGGAAAGGTTGCGCAGCGCTGGTCGTATACAGTCGTGTTGAAGGCGAAAGCGGATCATTTCCCAAATCATACACGTGCCCTAACACGTGACCGAATTTATTCTGGCTCACTGGTATGCCCATTATTTTTCCAATCGCACAAAATATCGTGCAAATATCTTTGTTCGAATATCGCGCCACGTTCAGTCCTCTTTGCACTGCGAAACCTCTCCCTTGGAGGATTTCTTCCCTCATAGCCAATAGCTTGTTTTGAAAAGACGAACTCAACGGGAATGTTTCCGCGGTAACGTCCATTACGTCCAAATTTGTAGCTCTGAAATGTCGCAAGGCAAGTTCAATCTCGTCATTTTCTTCATCCGTGAACGTCCACATCCATTCGTGTGACTCTTTCTTCGAGACTATATCTCTTTCATTCCAATGCGACTCGTAACTGCTTTTTTGGGAAGAAGAAGAAGAAGAAGAAGTCGCGGCAGCGTTGCTCGTGCATGAGGGCACACGAGAAGAACGAGTAAACCTGCGGACTTCTGCGATAGATGCGAGAGGTTGTGTGACTCCACGTGACATTTGCTGCAAAGAAGCGTTTCTTTCAGCGTTGAAGATAATCAGGAGTGTTTGTCTGAAAAATGCCGACGTTTCGCTCGTTTGCGAAAAAATCAAGAAAGAGAAAACGGCGAAGACGCAAGAAGGAAAAGAAGGGGGGAAGCATGTTTCACAGAACGATGATGTATTAATGTGTTTACGAACAATTATATGATATGATATGTATTAATCACACGAATAATAGTCTTCTTTAAGCTATGTTTTCTAATCCAACTCTAATAATCAATGTAGTATATTTGTTTTACGCTTCGGCAATTGCTCTCGTATAAACATCTTGTTGCGAGTGTCTAACGACCGGCTTGATCAAACCCTTGGCGACCAAGATAGCGATACCCTTTCTGGCTAACGAGCACGTGATTCTCAAACGATCGCACAAGATGGATACGGTGATCATCTTGTACTTCGGGACTTCCGCGAGTAACTTATCGTAAGTGGATTGTTCAAACAAGACCTGGTTTTGCGCCTTCTCCTTGGATTTCCCTTTGGACCACTTCTTCTTTTTGGCTTTACCCCCCGCGGCAGCTTTCGCTAACTTCGCGGCCTTTGACTCTGGCGCTTTCGGCGGCATCTGTTGTTCAGGAAAGACGTAAAGAGTGAGATGTGAGTATAACTAGTGTGTAAATCAAAAGTGTGCATTTCTTTCTCTGCCTTTTTCTCCCATTTTGGGTCCAAAGAATGGAACTCGAACGCACTCTACTTGGCGACACACAAACGCAATAGTCAACAGAAAAGAGCGCGTAATCAAACGTAAACGCGTTTAAACGTTCTGTTTACCGCCCTAAATCTCAACGTATACGTTCGCATGTACCCAATACCCGCGCATTTCCGGAAAGACGCGAGGGTCAAAAACACAGGCAAAAAATGTACGCGCGCAAAAAGAAAACAACGGAGACAATCGTCTTTCACTACTTATCCACGCTCGCGAATCGAACGCGCCGTATTCGGCGATATCGTTGCGTTTGGAGAGTGTTATTGGACGCGTGCACGCGTGTTGTGTGCTCGTAACAAAACTGTGTGTGCGTACCTTTCGTTCTCTGTGTCACTGCGACGAACTTCTGTTTCTGACGAAAGATTCCTTCTTGGAATTAGGCTCTTTGGGTCTTCTTTCAAGTTTCATCAAACTCACTGAAAAAGTCTCATCATCGCTGGCTTTGTCGCGTTGTCGCTTCGAAACGAATAAAAAACTTCGTCTCCACGCTATTATTCTTTTCGCTTTTGCGCGTTTAAATATATACACACACGCAGTATATATTCACACACAATACGCACGCGCACAAACATAACACAACATTATTCAACTCGTTCTTCGGGCGAGCGCGCAATAGCGAGTTGATTCTTTCTTAAAGAGAAGAAGAAGGCACCGTCGACGTCGCAAAAACAACGGTTTGAAACGCGAAGAGACAAAAATGATGAAGAAAACACCACCACTTCATCAGTCGTTCTTCTTCCTCCTTTTAACGACGTTAGCGATTCTTTCCCTCTCGTTTCTCCCTACCGCGACGACGGCGATTCGTCTCGAGCCTGAAAATACCAAACGCGCCATCAACGAGAAGACTGATGAAGTCGAGTTAGTTCTGCGAAACGATGATGATAAGCGAGTTCTCCGAGAGAGTAAAATCGAGGACGCCTTTGACGCGTGGTTGGTGAAATACGATAAAGAAATCGCAAACGCGGAGGAACGATTGAAACGATTAAAGATTTTCGGAGAGAATTATTTGTTCGTGCTCGAACACAACGCGAAATATGTCGCCGGGAAAGTCTCGCATTACGTCGAGATGAATAAGTTTGCCGCGCACACGAGAGAGGAGTACCGAAAGATGCTCGGGTTTAAAAAATCTTTACGGCGAAAGAAAGATTCCGGGGAGGCAGCCAAAGACGTTTCCCTGTGGGAATACGAAGGAGTGGAAGCGCCGGAGTCTATCGATTGGGTCGATGAAGGTGTCGTCACAACGCCAAAAAATCAAGGCTCGTGTGGGTCGTGTTGGGCATTCTCCGCGATTGGGGCGGTGGAAGGCATAAACGCGATTAGAACTGGAAAGCTCGTCTCTTTGTCCGAACAAGAGTTGGTGTCGTGCGCCAGAGAAGGAGGCAATCAAGGCTGCAATGGTGGTTTAATGGATAATGCTTTTGAATGGATCGTTGAAAACGGAGGCGTTGACAGCGAAAAGCAGTACCGGTACAAGGCTTCCTTCGATGACTGCAAAACGAGAAAAACTTTATTGCACATTGCCTCGATCGATGGATTTAACGACGTGCCGTCGAACGACGAAACCGCTTTGAAAAAAGCCGTGTCACAACAGCCAGTCTCGGTTGCGATTGAAGCCGACCAGCGATCGTTCCAATTATACGGAGGAGGTGTGTATCACGCCGAAGATTGCGGCACGCAGCTTGACCATGGCGTTTTAGTCGTTGGTTATGGCATCGATCACAACAGCTCAAACGTCATCATCCCGGGCGCGACGAAGAAATATTGGAAAATTAAAAACTCGTGGAGCGAGCAGTGGGGAGAAGGAGGCTACATCCGGATCGCGAGAGATGTTGAGAGTCCTTCGGGTATGTGTGGTGTTGCCGAAATGGCGAGCTACCCGGAGAAAACTAAATTGTAAAACTTTGTACGAATAAAGCTTTGTAAATGAAAATTTATAACTCGGATATACAACAAAAACGCTCCGGAACTTATTCTTTGTATTACTATGAGAACTCACGGAACTTTAAAAAGCGCTCCTTTTTCGTGTGAATTCTTTCCTTTTCTTTTGTTCCTGCTCTGTAGTCGTGAATTGGTGAAAGGACGGACGTGAGTCAGAGATATAACAACGTGCGCAAAATAAAACGAGCGAAACAAATGTTTTTAAAGACTGCTCTGAAGGATCCATTGGTTATTATCGTTGGCTCACAGAAGATCACCACGAGCACTTCCACGTGCAAAGTTCGTCATTGCAGCTACTACCAACAACGAGAGATATGTATTCGCACATATATGCAATTATATAACAGCACAAAGCTCAGTCCTATCGATCGGTTTACATTTACAACGCCCGTAAAAGACGGAGTATCAGTATTAGCATGGTATGTTGTCCATCATAGCTTTTCTTCTTGTTATTTCACATATACATGCGATATACATACTCCACATCGCGCGCTCGATATAAAAATCTACTTACCATTCTTGTTCTATTTCAGAGCGAGACATCGAAATGATTTGTGTGACATTTTAGTCGTCTAACAACATGTCCAAATTCCTCGCAATCAGCCCGTGCATTTTGTCCGCTTCCATTTCCGCATCCTTCATTCGTCGAATCTCGTCGTTCTCGACCCACGTCAATCCTTTCAACTCGATGGCTTCGTCTACATCTCCCATTAAAACAACATTTTCTCCCCTCACGATGTATAATCCGAGAGGTACGTCTGAATAGTGCGTTCCAACGATCATTCGTTCCACCGCGTTTTCTAACACGATGTTCGCAAACTGGTCGAACGATCGCAACGTCCCGACGATGTTCGAGTTGTCTCTCAGAACGACGAGAATTTTCTTGTCGATGTCCTCGACTAAACTCGCCACCGCGGAAAGTTGCCAAGTGTCCGTCATCTTCTTTACTCTTAACTATCTATCTACTTTTCTCTTCTTTTTCCTCTCAAAACTCTCTTCCTCTCTCGTCTCTCTCTCTTCCTCTCTCTCTTCCTCTCTCTCTCTCTCCTTCTGTAGCCTTTCTTTCGCTCAGAGGCGTCGGCTGAATGAAGGAAAACAACAAGGAAAAAGCAGAGAGGAAGAAGAAAAGAAGAAAAAATTCAATGCCCGCCTCTCGTCATAAAACTTCTTCTCTCATCATTTGTTACGCGCGAGAGCCCGAGAAAGAGAGAGAGAGAGAGAGAGGAAGAAGAGCGCGAATAAACAAATGTCAGTCGATGATGAGAACGCTTTGGAGGACGACGACGACGACTTTGGTGATTTCGAGGACGCTGGGAAAGCAGAAGAAACTCTAAAACCAACTCCAACGGTGACGACAACTGAAAAACAACAACAACAACAACAACAACAACAACAACAACAACAACAGAAGTCGTCTTCTGCGTTGGAGTTTTTGTCTCTCACGGATGCCGAGTTCAAAGTCGCGGTGGCGACTGCATTTGGAGGAGGAGTGTCAAAAGCGATGCCTGTGAAAACAAGACCAAAAGAAACAGAAAACGTTGGGAGGAGCGAAGAGGGAGAAGAAAAAGACACGATAACGAAGACGACGGAAACGACGATGGAAACGACAACAGAAGAATTAAGCGATGGAGAACAAGAAGAGCGAAATCAACGAGAGCAACTGCGAAAAGTAGGAGTTAGCATAGCGGAACGGATGAAGATGTTCGAGCAACAACAACTGCCAAATAATCAGAACGACGCTTTTGCAGGCTTTGAGGACTTGACCGTTTCTGAACGAGGAGGAGGACAAACCAACCCGCAAAACGGAACTGCAACTGCTCCGCCTTCTGTTTCACTTTTATAGATAGATTTTTAACGCACGCTTTAGATTATAGCAGAATAGATTATATTTACAATAGTCTTCATCATTCAGAAACTTAAAAGTTACGCGTAGTTAGCTTGCAACTGCTCCTCTCTTTTTCGTCAATAGCGCTCTTTTCGAAGCGGCTATTTTTTGCAAAAGCAAAGTGTGCTGTTCAATGAGCGCGGTGTACTCGTCGTTACTTTGCTGGATGGCCTTTCTCCACTCCGCAGCTTCTTTCGCGTGATATGTTTCCTGCGCTCTTAACTTAATCTTCAATTCTTCGCCCCCTCTCGCTTCTCTCGCCATGGTGTCCAACGCGTCTAAATCGACAATTTGACCAAATTTTCGCATCTGGACATCTATCTCTTTCGCCTCTAAGTCGCGCTCCTTCACTTCTTCTTCTTTTCCTTCAATCTCTAAAGCCGCAAATTGTTTCTTCAGTTCTTGCTGCGACTTTTTAAGGGACGATATTTCACCATTCAGATGTTCAATCTCGAGCTTCAACTTCTCGATCGCCGAGTTTGCAAAAACCAAACCGTTTTCGGCAGATCCCAGTTTCACACTCGAAACGGAATCCGTCGAGTCTGCGTCAAAATGAAGAATCTCGTGCGCTTTCAAAGTGACGTAAATTTCTATTTGGTTCAGATCTGCTTGCTTCTTCTTCTCGAACACTTCTTTATCCGCAGTAGTATCTTTCAAAGCCGCCACGGCAACTTCCATCTCCTTTACTTTTTCTTCTAAAAACGTCTTCGCTTTCTCGGACTCGTTCATGGCATCGACTTTTGCCACTTCGAGCTCGCGACGCTTCGTCCTTAACTGCACCACTCTTTCGTATACGTCTTCTTCGCATCCGGTCGGGCATTTTTCTTCGATTCCACCTTCAATGTCGCGCATAAACACTTTGAACAGTTTGGCTCTCGGGGCGCCTGGCGGTAAACTGTTTTCATAAACTTTCATTAAATTCTGCAAGGCGTTATCGGCGTGGATCAAATTAGTCTCGCGTTCTTTGTATCGTTTCGTGTATTTCTTTACCGACGCTTTCTTTGCGCGCATGTTCTCTTCCGCAACGTAAAGTTTCTTTTCCCAGGCTATATCACCGGCGTCGTGCTTCTTCTCGATTATTTCGAGTTCACGCTCGAGAATGAATCTTTGTAACTCGAGAGATTTGCACTTTCGCGCCGCTATTGCTTTCGATAGGCACAACTTTCTTAGTTTATCGTTATATTCGTCGTTTGGCAGTGTTGCCCTTTCGTCTTTCAACGCTTGGAACTCTGCATTGAACGCGACTTTTATCTCTCGAATTTTTGCATTGACTCGAGTCAACGCATCGTCTTTCAATTCCACATTTGCTCGCTTTTCTTTCACTATCGTTGCTAGAGGATCCGACTTCAACGGGAAATCACTTATGCGGTTGCGAGCTTCGATTATTTCTAAATCTTCTTCGATATTCGTTTCGGACTCGTCGATTGGTCTTGTGAGCTCGAACGCAGCCATCTCTTCCGATCGCTTTTGACGCTCTGTTCTTCGTATCTCTTGAGATGTGAGATCGCTCTTTTCTCTGCTAATTTCTTCGTAAATGTCGCTCACTCTCGGAGCCTCAACATTTGATGTGATTGTGGAAGTTTCGTCAGAAATTATGGAAGCATCTCCGGCTGGTAATACGGCCCTTTCGTCGAAATCTTGATCCTCGTCTTCTTCGTCCTCCTCGCTGGAGTCCTCTTTCATCAAACTAAAGGACTCGCACGAAAACTCGTATCGACTCGTCGCTTCATCATCGATATTCGCATCAAAATGCGCATGCAGCTCTTCACAACAAGCTTCAACATCGTCTCGATACCGCTTTTCAAGCCTTTCTAAAATAATTTCAGCACGTTCAAGTCTACATGCCATTTCTCTCTCTCCGCGTTCGACATCGACAGCTGTTTTCTTTTTCATGATTTCAAGAAGATCCACATCCACCTCAAAAGCAGATTCAGGAAGTATGTCAACACTTTTCAATTTCTTATTTTCTTCGATCAACGACTTGAATTCTTTATGAAGCTCGTTTAATTTCTCTAATGTTCGCTTTCTCGTCTTCTCTGCGTCGTTGGAAATCTGCGACTCTCTCGCCAACGTTTTCGCTTGCTCCATAGAAGGAAACTCGTCAATCTCGATATCTTCAGCGATTGCCTTCCCATAATCTAAATTATTTTCACGCAATCCTTCTGGTACTTTATAAGAACCAAACTTTGATTTCAACTCAAACAAAAGCAACGATCCGTCTTCGCTCGCGCTCACGAGATATTGATCGTCGTATGTTACAGCTACACCTGTAATTTTCGATACGTGAACCTTCTTTTCGACCCAGACTTGCTCCTCGTGAGCGAAATCAGCTTCTGTTTCGCCTTCCTTCTCTTCACTTCTATCTTGATTCAAAATACGCAACGATACGGAACCATTTACAAACCCTTGAACTAGAAGCCTGCCGGAATGAGAGGTTTGCGAACAACACACTTCTTCGACAGAAGTATTTTCGATCGATACGAAACAGGCTTCGAGCTCGAAAGTATCCGTACTGATCTTCGGCAAATTTGTCGAAAGAAGACGAGCTACCTTATCGCCCTTCTTTTGAAAATAAATGTCTATGACATTCTTGTCTGCGGTACTCTTTGACTTATCGTACTCGATATGCTTCGGGACTTTATCGAGTCGAACAAAACCAATCGGCGTGAGTTTTCCTTTCGCTTCCACAGTAAACAAGAATATCGTCTTATCTTTCGATGCAGTCGCAAATTTGGACCCTTCTGAATTCCAATCTATCGATACGATGGCGTCTGTGTGCGGTTTGACGCTCTCTAAAACTATAAACGACGCTTCGCTTCGTAAAAGCACGCGAACGACACCGTCACTGAAACCAACTAAAACTAACCGCGAGGACGTATCTACTACTTTCGGGAAGACTTTCAAAACAGTCCCTCGCGCTTGGAATCTTGACGTGAAAAGAAGCTTGCACTGAGAGTAGTCGTAGCATCGAACCGTCTTATCGTCGCCGGTTGTGAAAAAATGCGGGCTCACGAAGGAAACGTCGCATCCCGCAATTGCTCCTGAGTGCGCCTCAAATATTTCTTGCAATGTTCCGTCAGCAAGGTCTAATTCGAGTAAACTACCGCATGCGTTCTGAACGACGAGCTTGTTATTGTTGCTATCGTCGTTGACGATTAAATTCTTACAGCTTACCGTGTCCCCGAGATAATACTCGAATATTGGCTTGATCTTCTGCACAAACGGTGTCTCCGGCGTCTCCACAATGGTCCAAATTTCATCCCCATCCCAGGCTCGCACGTATCCATCTTCTCCCGCAGTAATAAGCTGCACGCGCTGCTGTTGCTCTCGCATTTCATCCCGCATCATGACTCTACGCAAATGCATGGAGTTTATCGCGCCATCGTGACATGTAATCTCCTCGTCGATACAAAACTTAGTTTCGATTAATCCGCCACTCCACGCCAATATCGCACCCGATCCTGTCCCGCTCAAAGTTATCTTTCCATCGTCCGATTCACACGTCGCACAAACATCCGACAATGGCTCCGCTCCAAACTTCCCAAGCGATCCGTGTAACTTTAATCCGGTAAAAGTATCAGCCATCTTCCAAAGTCTAACGTGACCGGTCCCCCACGTCGTCAACTGCCCGTATACAGTCAGCGAGAACGATAAACCGAAAACTTCTTGCGAGAACGCTTTGCAACGTAAAATGGACGATTCGTTTTCCCAATCCCAAATAGTCAATAAATAGTCTGGCGCGCTCGAAACCGTTGCTAACATGGTCCCATCCGGCGAGAATTTTGCGAGCGCGTATTTCGATTTCGCACCTCCTCGTAAAGTTTTTTTCAACTCGAGAGACGGATACGCGTACACGTCGACGCGAGCACACTCGTCTTCTTCCTCTTCCTCTCTCCTCTCGTTCACGCAACCGATCTCACCTTCGCAGAGCGCAACAAATGTTCGCTCTGGATGCACGGCAATTGCCCCAATCTCCCGTAATCGACACGAGCGCATAAAGAAGTTCTCTTCCTCTTCTTTCGCGGTCGTATTTTTTACGCGCAAAAACTGGACCAAATTTCCAACGGAGAACGCGATGGTTTCGTGGTCCACGAAGGCGACATTGTCACGTCTGACGCTGTTTAAACCATAGTTACGCTTCAAATCGACCCGAAGTGAATGAGATGTTGCGTTCGCTGCTACATCATCGTCCATGCCGATTGTGCTTGTGCTCGAAGGAGAAAGCGCGAGAGCGGGTCAAACTTTTTTGAGGAAGTACTTTCTTTTCTGATCGTTTTGTTTTCGTGAGAAGAAAAGCACAATTCTAAAAATATATCGAGAACAATAATGCGATTGGATAGGATAGGAGAAAGAAGAGAGAGCTCGGTATTCATACGTTACAATACTCAAAAAAGTTCATCAACGTCATTACTTTTCCGCCATCAACTCTGCGTTCAACTCCGCTAACCGATCTTGTTGCTCGAGAGATTGACAAGACGCGATGGAGTCTTTGATTTCACCGTTCATAAAGTTTTCGAGCGGGAAGTTTTTTTGCAATCTGTGGTCAGAAACTCTCGAGTCTTTCCAGTTATACGTGCGAATCTTCTCTGACCGAGCGCCAGAACCAACTTGCGCTTTTCTAGCCCCTGCTATTTCTTTGTTTCTTTCTTCTAACTGTATCTCGAACAACTTGTTCCTTAAAATTTGCATGGCTCGAATGCGGTTCTTCAACTGCGTTCGTTGCTCGGAGCAAAACACTCTAATTCCGGACGGTTTGTGGAACATATCAATCGCTGTTTCTACCTTATTCACGTTTTGGCCACCCGCTCCACCGGATCTCGCAGTTTGGATTTCCAAATCTTCGTCTTTTATTTCAACTTCAACTTCGTCCGCTTCCGGCATCACCGCGACAGTTGCCGTCGACGTTTGGATTCTACCTTGCGCATCTGTCGACGGAACTCTTTGCACTCGATGAACTCCAGCCTCCCATTTCAACTGTGAATACACGTTTTCGCCTTTAATTTCAACTACGATTTCTTTATATCCGCCAAAATCACCGGACGAGGACGACACCGTCTCCATTTTCCATCCTTCCGTTTGCGCGAATCTAGTATACATCCTGTGCAAATCGCCAACGAAGATAGCCGCCTCGTCGCCACCGGTCCCCGCTCGCATTTCTAACATAATATTCTTTGAGTCCAATGGATCCGTTGGTAACAAAGATAACGTCAATTGGTCGACTAATTTCTCTGCTTCTTGCATCAAACTATCCGCCTCTTCCTTTGCCATGGCGACCATCTCGTCGTCTCCGGCGGCTTCTTTCGCCATCGCCTTCGCCTCCTCACTCCCTTGTAAACACTCCTTGTACTTCTGATACGTGTGAACAACATCTTGCAGCGCCCCCATGGCTTTGGAAACCTTTTGAAACTCCTTCGAGTCCCCTTGGACCGCCGGGTCGGCTAACTTATCCATCAACTCCTTGTGCATCTTTTCGTTGGCGTCGAGTTTGGCGACTAAGAAATCCGGCGCCGGCCCGGCCGCCGCGTTCGCCGCAAGCAGTCCGCCTCTTCTCGAATGTATGTGAGTGACAGTTCCGTTGACGTTAGCGCTGTATCGTTCTCTCGTGTTAGAACGAGTGGTCGGATGTGAAGACGAAGAAGACGACGATGAAGCCGATGAAACCGAAGCCGTCACGAAGCTTCGTCCCCGTCGTCGTCGTCGAGAAGACGACGACGACGACGAAGCCATCCCTGCGGCCGTCGGTTCGGCTGAAGCAATCATCATTACGCTCATCATGAGAGTATGCAAATAAATAAGACGATGATGTGTGAATATGTAAGAAGAGATAGAGTGTTCGTTCGAGCGCGTCGCGTGCTTTTTTTCTCTGTCTGTGGACAGGAAAGGACTGACGTGGTATGGATATGGTTTTAGGCGATACTCTAAACCTAAATTTTACCTTTCTTTTGGCAGCTGTTTGGGCGGCAAAGCATGCAAAAAAATTCGAAAAAAGGACAGCAAGGAGAGAAGCCAGAAGCACAACACAAAAAAGAAAGAAAGAAAGAAAGAAAGAAAGAGACGACTATGACCATCATCATGGGAGGAGGAGTTGAAGAAGAAGGCGAAGATGATTTCGTCCCAACCGTCTCTTTGACTTTATACGAGACTGATTTCGATCAGTTTGTGAATAAACTCGGCGAAGCGTACGAGAAATACGGCTTCGTCATCTTAGAAAACCACGGAGTGGCGCAAACAGACATCGAACGAGCTTTTCGGTTATCGAAATCTTTTTTTGAAGATTTGAGTCAAGAGGAGAAGGAGAAGTATCACTTGCCAGGGAAAGGTGGGGCGAGAGGATTTACTGCGTTCGGTAGGGAGACCGCGAAAGGAGCGACCAAATCAGATTTGAAAGAGTTTTGGCATCAAGGGCGCGATTTACCAACAAAAGGACATAAATTTGAGAAATTCATGCCTCCAAACGTAGAGGTGAACGAAATCGAAGGATTTACAGAGTCTGCGAAACACATTTTCTACTCTTTAGATGAACTTGGGAACAGAGTTTTACAAGCGTTAGCGGTGTATTTGAAGCAAGACAGACATCTCTTCGACGATAAAATAGACGAAGGAAACTCTATTTTGCGAATCATTCACTACCCGCCTATTGCCGAAGAGTCGGCGGGGCACGTCAGAGCCGCCGCGCACGAGGATATTAACTTGATTACATTATTGTTAGGAGCCGATGAAGGTGGATTACAAATCTTAAGGAAGGATGGAAAATGGTTGGACGTGAACCCGGCACCAGGGTGTGTGACGTGCAACATCGGCGATATGTTGCAAAGGTTGACCAATCACGTCTTGCCGAGTACGACCCACAGGGTGGTGAACCCGCCAAAGGAACGAGCGCACATTCCTAGATTTTCGATGCCGTATTTTTTGCATCCAAACCCGGATTACGTGATTGATACGTTAGAGTCGTGCGTGTCAGAGGATAGACCGAACAGGTATGCTGAACCGATCAGTTCGGACGATTATTTGCAAGAACGCTTGAAAGAGATTAAATTGAAGTAGACGAATAGAAGAATTAAAAGCGTGATAAAGAGAAGAGACAAGAGACAAGAAAGTTAACATACATATTAATTAAGAGAGAGAGACATCTGCAAGAGCATATGAAACCGCTCAGTGTAATAACAACAAAGAATAGAGAGACGCAACTGCATAAGAAATAATATAAAGTAATACACACTTGATCTTATTATGATACAATAGGAAAGATGAAATCGTCGTCTCTGTTTAGAATTAGACGCTTACTAGCGAAGAGTTTTAGATATTCCTCAATCGTAGGTATGAATTCGGATTGGAGTAAACTATCGAAATCAAAATTCATCGGACCTACTCTGGATTTTTTCTTGAGCATATCTGAACCCAAACGAACGCACGTTTCAATGCACGCAGCTCTCGCGATCCCTCTTTGGTCTTCCTCTTTTTCTTCTTTTTCTTCTCCCTCCTCGAAAGACGACGATATTTCAGAAGCTTCGTCTTCTTCTATGTTTCGTGATAAATCTTCCGCTTGTTCTTCCACGATTAAGATTTGCTGTTTTTCTTCTTCTTGACGCTTTTGTTCCTGTTTTTGAGCGGATTTTGTAACCACTTTCGTTTGATAATCGCGGAAGCAGTCTTTACTTTGAGAAGGCGGTATTTTATAAACGCTTAAAACTCTCGCAAAACAAAAGAGGCCGGGTTGACCAACGACAACGCGGCAAAGATTTTCCATAATATTTCGTATTTGAACAGCTGAGGAATCGACTAGTGCACAAAGTATGCGAGATTCAGTATATATGTACGTTCTTCCCGTCTCTTTTGCACTGTTTATTCTACTTTCAGATAGTATTTTCTTCTCAAAAGTGGTCTTTGCATGTTCGATATTGTCTCTTTCTCCTTCATTTTTACCAATCTTCACGAGCAGGAGCGCGCGGACTGGCACATCCGACGGCTCGTAAGCATCTAAACCTGCTTTTTTTACATATTTTCTTGCGATGTCAAGGATCGTCCGAGCCATTATCAAAACGTTTGTAAATCAGATACCGAACAAAATTTGTGTTGCGTTGCGGTCAAATCTCAAAACTTCCTTCTTTCTTTCTATTTTTAGCACTAGTCGATGTTGCAACAATAACTCGCTCCTGAGGTTTCCGATTTTTCAACGCATCGAAATAGAACACGTCACCTAGAACGTCGCCGAAGTCGCCTTCGTATATTGTATGAAAGTCTGATTGACCTGAGAAGAGGAGCTCGGAGTAGTGAGAAGTATCGAGAACTGCCATGGAGTAGCGCAACTCATCGTCTCTTCCTTCTCCTCCTCCTCCTCCTCCTCCTCTTTGGAGAGAAGCTACCCATATAATATTTCTCTTTTCCATTTGTTTTGGGTCATATTTAACATAGCTCTCAATTTGACAGTACCCCAAATCCATATTGAACGTATTCTCGTCGAAGCGACAGTACTCTTTTGCGTGAAATAAAATGCCAACGACGTCTTCGTTTTTGAACACGTGTCCATGAAACAAATCGAAACGAGAAAGCTGAATATCCGCCTCAGCACTGTGCTTTGAAATCTGAAAGAACAAATGTGCGATGTATTTGTTCGCTTTTCTACACCTAAATCTTCTTGCCATGGGTGGTGACGATGAAGTAGACGAAACTAATTGACATTTGTGCATAAAGGAATTTTCAACATCTGGGACCGAGCGTTCTCGATACGTCAGTTGCAAAGACCCTGTTAATAAAGACGACGGTGGTCGATCGCACGGAATAAGTTTGCATCCATTAGTATTTGATGATAAGAATGAAGCGTCTAACAAATTACGAACCAAGTCTCTCGCTTGCTCTCTTCTTCGTTTCCCTTCTTCGTCCTCTGACGCAAATCCTCCTTTCCCAGCGAACGAGGATATGAACAACGGTGGATTTTTACTTTCCCAACCTTGTCGTCGTTTTCTGTTTGTTCTTTTACATCCGTCGAGATTGCTATTCTGGTAAGAACGAGCGGTAATAATTTTCTTTGGTACAATCGTTGTTGTCGTTGTTATTGTTGTCGTTCTTCTCCTTCTTCTTCCTCTGTTCATCGTTGACCCCGTATAATCAACAGAGAGTTCGTTAAGACGAAGCGTCAGCATTTTTTGTCGTCTTCTTTATCAATCACAAGCCCACTCATTCGTTCCCGGTCTCGTCTTGATGTTCAGATGTCGACGTTCAAATAATCACGTCTCTCTTTTCCTTTCTCTCTCTCTCTCTCTCTCTCTCTCTCTCGGCTCAAACGAATACCATACTAATGAAGCAAGTTTTAAGTATTTTTCCGCTTTTTCCAAACTCTCCGATTTTCTCCACAACTGTCCCCAAAAAACATCATCTCGAACAACACAGAAGAGCAAAACATTTCTGATGAGACTAGACTCTCTCCGCGCTCGCGATTGACACCCATCATGAAGCGAGAAGAAGAAGAAAAAGAAAAAGAAAAAGAAGAGAACGACGACGACGAGGAAGACGACGAGGAAGACGAGCTCTTCGCCAACGAGCTGACTCTCGAGATGATGGTGAAGTTCTCTCAACAACAAAAACAAAAACAAAAGAAGGAGAAGAAGAAGGTGTTGGTATTGAACTCATTTTTAGGGAAGTTTATTCCTTCAGAAATCATCGAGCACGTATTCAAACACCTCAGCGCGGAAGACGTGGCGAATTCTGGCCAAACGTGTAAGATATTCAGGCAAGTTGCGAGGAGAGATTCAATCTGGAAGCGATTGTATTTCGACCGGTGGCGAAGTGAAAAATCAACCTCATCAACAACAACTGGCAGCGATGATGATGAAGACGAAGAAGAGAATAAACGAAAAGAAGAACAACAAGAACAAGAGCAACACGAATCAAATCGAAAACGAAAACGAGGAAGCAAAACATTTCAGAATAGATACTTTGAGAGAGACGAGAAGGATTTACACAACGCGTTACTTAACGTGCCGGAATCTCAGAAGCAGATATACGCGGACGTGCAAGCCTCAAAGCGAAGCGAGGTGCCAGATCCAGCAAACGACGTTTTAATCGCGGCGTCGGTATCTACCGCGAAGAACGTGGAAGGCGCAATTCGGTTTTGGAAGGAAAGAAAAGGTTTCTCGGTACCATCAAAAGTGGAAGAAGAAGAACGCATGAAGCACAAGTGCGGTAAAAGCTGGGGGTGTTCCTATCATCGAATAGGTGGAATATTCTTGTGCGAGAAGACTAGCAGAGAGCATCGATGCGGCCCTCGATGCGACGCTCGCATCCTAATCGACGACACGTACGTGTGTGGAATTAGTGGAATAACGTCCATGGACGATAACGGAACTACCATAGTTGAAGAGGACAGGTGCACGCGGGAGTTAGCCGGCGCAACCGCGGACGATGAGTTTGGGTTAGAGAACGAACCAAACTTTGGCGAACGCGGGTACATTCTCAACGCGTTCGAGCAAGGCTATTCGTGCGAAAACGAAAAGGAGTTGCACGATTTGTGGTGGGTCGGCTACCGCAACGGACGCAAATCGCAAAAGAGGCTGAAGAAAGAAGACGAGGAGGAGGAGCGATATTTCGTGTGAGAAAGAGAGGAACTTGTAGGAATAGTGGATTAGTGAATAGTGTAACAGTGTACAGTTGTATTTTAAATTGATTTTGTCTCTCCTTTTCTATTTATTGACTACATTTCTAAGAATAACCTATGCTGTTGCTGCTGCTGCTTCTACAATTTCACTTCCTCAAGCTCGCACGCCGTCCTTGCTTTTACTTTTCGTAATCAAGTCGCACACCTGCGCGATTTTGTCGGTCAGCGTTCGCAAAGCGTGGACCTCCTCCTCCTCTTCGTTCTTCAAAAACTCCAACAATCCAACTTCTTGGTCAAAAACGCCTTTGAATTTCCCTTGACTGATCATCTCGATTCCTTTTCTTTCCGCCTCGCGTTCGTTCACTTTTAAAATGTTGGACAACTCGACTAACGTTATCGATTTGTACAACTTACTCGCGCAGAGTAAGTTATGCTCCAAGTTGACGGCGACGAAGGCGTTCAGGTGGTGTGGTTTCGTCAATTTGCTCTTGATGGCGTCTGCATCTACAATCCGTCCGAGCTGAATGGATTTTAATATGTTCAACAACCCTTCTTCGTCGTTGTCTCCGTCGTCTGTTGCCATCGTTGTGTCTTCTTCTCCTTTTGCTTTCATCACCGCCGCCACAGAAGGAGGCGCTAAAAGTTTCGCAATCAGTCGAGTCTTTTGGTAACTGTCTTTGCTCAACGTCGCGCATATCGCAGCGTTTCGGAAATCCTTCAAAGCTAAGTACCCCAATCCAGCTTCGACAAAACGTCCTTTCAGATCCGAAATGATTGCATCGCACAGTTTAAAGTCTCTCATACTCTCTTCGTCTTTACATTTACTCAAAAGGAACTTGGCTCGATTCAAGTACATTTCCGAATTCGCCACGGACGTCTCGTCTACCCCTTCGTCACTGACGACAGTTGAAGAAGAAGATTGTTCCAACAAGTACTTGGCGAACTTTACAAAAAGAGTGAACTTGTACGAATCGTCTAATTTGCACATGGAACTCTCCAAAGAAGACGAGAAGTGCTGAAACACTTGCTTGCTCACTTGCAAAGAAGGGACGGAGAGGAGGTGCGCGACAAACTGTTCGACAAGACTCTTTTCGTCCGAGGCGTCGATCGAAATTTCTCGCAACAATTCCGTATATCGAACAACTTTCTCGGAGTCGTTTTGTAGCGAAGCTATCGATTGTAACTTGGCGTCCATGCTTTGATTACTATTACTGATCTTATTTATGGCTTAATGAGAATGATCTCCTTCCGTTCCGAGTAAATAGGCAGAGGTGGGAAGAGAGAAAGAAATCAGAAGACCACTGAAGTGGTTTGTTTTTTCTTCACGGTTCTTCGCTCTTTTTTTTTTCGCTGTAAAAATTAAAATTCGTTAAACTGAAATGAAAAACATTTATATCCTTATCCCGACGAATTCTTACCAACTTAATCTATTCAAATCACTCACATATATTCTTTAACTTTTATGCGTGCAAAAACCTTCCCAAAAAGCACTCGCTTTCTCTTTTACTCAAATTTAATTCTTTTTTAAATTTTTCTTCTGCATACTCAGAAACCATTTCCCAAGTTTATAAGGATAACTTCGGCACTTAATGACGTGATAAATAAAGAAATTTATTTATCATCCAATAGATAATAAAATATCTCGGGAATTATTGACTTAGAATGGAAACAATATATTTAAGAATATAAATTATTGATTCAATTTATTCCCAATATTTTCGATATTTTCATAATATTTACGACTCAATTAGACTTGATATTTAATTTCTGTCATATTAAAAAAGCTTAAAGATGGGATACAACTAAATACATATTTGAAAGTTAAATTAATTTTTTAAATAAGATTCTTGCAACAAGAAAAATTCTCTCCTTCTAAACTTTCTTCAAAACTTTTCCAGCTGCCTCTTCCAAAAGAAGAAGAGAAAGAAGATGGTAGAACCAAGCAAACCCGCGGAAGAAGACGAGGAAGAGAAAGAGGAAGTAGTTGCGGTCATTTTCAAGAAGAAGAGTAGGGCAAACGTACGAAAGCGCAAAGGAACGAAAGGCGACGATGAAAACGACGAATCGGCAAAGAAGGTGAATTCTTCCAACGTTAACGCAGACGACGACAACAGAGAACGAGAACGAAGAGAAGAAGAAAGAAGCAACAACGGCAAACAATACCAATCTCTACTTGGCGGTTCTTCCAAAGCTTCTTCTTCGAAAATGCACGAGAAGCGCGTATTTGCGTACGAAGGGGATCGATCCGTGCAAATTAGAGACGACGGCGGAGCCACTCGCGAGATTGAAATAGACACGGCGAGGGACCGAGACGGTCGAGCTTTGAGAGAGCAAAAGTTAAAGTTAGCCGCGGAGCGATTAAAGCAGAATAATGAAAATAACAACGACGTGATGTGTGGAGCCGTTGTCGAGGACGACAAGGTGTATCGAGGAACAAACGCGTACACGGACTATCGCGCCGGTTTTCGTAAGGAGCAAACCATAGCAAACGAAAAAGGCGGTGGAGCGCACGGTCCCGCTCGAGCCTCCGCGAACGTTCGAACGACTTACGTCATGGATTACAAACCAGATATTTGTAAAGATTACAAGGACACGGGATATTGTGGCTACGGCGACGCTTGCAAATTTGTCCACGATCGAGGGGATTACAAGCAAGGCTGGCAGTTGGACAAAGATTGGGAACGGAAACTCCAAGAACAAAAAGAGAAGCAAGCGGCATTGGAAAAGATGGAGAAAGCGTTGAATAGCGACGGTGAAGAAGTAGATTTGAACCCAGACGATGACGAAGAGGACGACGAAACCTTCGACGGTGACATTCCGGGAGAATGTCAAATGTGCTCTGAATCTTGGATGGACGTGCGGAACCCAGTCGTGACGAAGTGTAAGCACTACTTTTGCGAAGCGTGCGCGTTGAGAAACGATAGCGCAAAGAAAGAGAAGACGTGTTTCACGTGCGAAATGCCCACAGGAGGGACTTTCAACTCCGCGAAGGACATATTGAAACGCGTTAAAGATATGAAGAGAGACGGCGTCAAGACCTGGGGTAAGAAGAAGAAAGAGAAGAAACGAGGCGTGATGATGGGAGGTGGCGCGAGTCAACAAAAAAGTGTCGATAGAAGTAGCGGGTGGGCTTTAGGTTAAGATTAAAATGATAGCACACGAATAACATAATAGATAGATATATTACCTAGGTAGATAAATACACACGCTCACGTACATATTATCACGCATAAGATTAAGGATTCTCCTTCTTCTCTTCCTCCGGAGTGTTCGTGACCATTTCGTTCACCGCGTGCACTTGGTCTTGCAATTCCATCCATATCGCTTTATACACCATCCGTTGTCGATTTACAGCGGATTTGCCTTCAAATTTTTCTGACACCACTTTTATAGCCACGTGTCTCCCGTTCCCAGATAAGTCCATCACTTCCACGCTTTCCGCTTCCAACTGTTCTCGAATGTTCACTCTCATGGATTCGATTAAATCGGAGGTGATGTTGTTATCCGACGCGGACATTTTCAAAATCGGTGACGCGCGATGATAGGAATTACCACCACTCTTCTTTATCATTGTCGTCACGCGTTGCTGTTGACGATGATGATGATGACGATGATGATGATGATGATGCGCGTCGTCGTTGAAGTTGTGTTGCGCAAAAGTGGAAAAACGAAGCATTTTAGAGCTGTTTCTTCCCCTCGTCGTCGTGGAGGTGGAGCACGCGAACGAGGAACACGTTCTCGTCGATGAAGAAGAAGTGCTGCTGATATTGCTGCGAGCACTCGCGATGATGAATCTTCTCATTGAAGCTGCTGACATTATTATTCGTTTTGTTGTTCCTATTATTATGAGATGAGGTGTGAGAGTCTTTTTGTACGGGTTTCGAGAGGAATGACGACACGACGAAAAAAAGACTCTCTGATGAACAGACGACAGACGACCTCAACACCCTCTTCCTCTCGTATCCCTCTTCTCGGTCTGGACAAATCAATCTCCATTCTCCATTTTATATTAGTATCAGCGAAGAGACCAAAGCACACGACGAACACACACACACGCGCGCGCTCACTCACACGCACCACCTTATATACATACAAATATATAATAAATAAATAAGTAAAAATGAGCGGCGAGACGAAGAAGAGAGTGTTAGTCACCGGCGGTACTGGTTTAGTCGGTTCTGCGATTCGAGAAGTCATCGAGTCAGAAAAACCATCGAACGAGGAATGGTTTTATATGAGTTCGAAAGATGCGAACTTGTGCGACCCGAAGGAAGTTTCCGACATGTTCGATAAATTTAAACCAACGCACGTGATTCATTTAGCCGCGAAAGTTGGCGGATTATTCGCCAACGTGAAGTATAAAGTTGAGTTTTGGAGAGAGAACATCGTGATGAACGATAACATCTTTCAAGAGTGTCAAAAGAGGGGAGTGGAAAAGTTAGTCTCGTGTTTGTCCACGTGTATTTTTCCGGATAAAACAACCTTTCCAATCGATGAAACGATGATTCACAACGGACCGCCGCACTTTTCCAACGAAGGGTACGCTTACGCCAAGAGAATGGTGGACGTGCAAAACAGAATGTACAAAGCGCAGTTCGGGTGCAACTTCACCGCGGTTATTCCAACGAACATTTTCGGGAAGTTTGATAACTTTCACCTGGAAAACTCGCACGTCATCCCGGGGTTGATTCATCGAGGGTATTTATGCAAGGAAAAAGGAGAGGACTTTGTGATTTGGGGATCTGGGACGCCGTTGAGACAGTTTATTTTTTCCATCGATTTAGCAAAGTTGATGATTTGGACGTTGCGAAGTTACGACGAGGCGGATCCGATTATTTTATCCGTCGGGGAAGCGGACGAGATGACGATTAAAGACGTCGCATACGGAGTGTCTCGGGCGTTGGGTATTCCAGACGAGAGGGTTAAATTCGATACGACGAAAGCGGACGGGCAATATAAAAAGACGGCGAATAACGCGAAGTTGATGAAATTGAATCCGGATTTTAAGTTTACGCCGTTTAACGAAGCCATCGATACGACGGTGAAGTGGTTCTTGGAGAATTACGACAAGGAAGGTGGGATTCGAAAGTAAATTGCAATATTTTTTATCATAACATACAAAAAAGTACGTGTTTCTATCTATTACAACAACATTATCGATACGTCGCGGATTCTATTTGCCAGTCTATAGGTTCAATCATATTTTTCTTCAAATACGCGTTGGTTTGCGAAAAGTGTTTGTTCCCAAAAAACCCTCTGTGCGCGGATAATCCCGAGGGATGCGCCGATTTCAACACCAAGTGTTCTCTCCCGCTCCTTTTAATCAGTTTTTCCTTATCTTGCGCGTTCTTCCCCCATAACAAAAACACAATATTCTTCCTCGCTTTCGCCAACTCTTCGATGGCTTTGTCCGTAAACTGCTCCCAACCTTTTTTGGAGTGTGAGTTCGCGCTGTGCGCACGAACGGTTAAACTCGTGTTGAGCATCAGTATTCCTTGCGATTGCCACTTCGATAAGTCCCCGTGCGTGGGAATCCTGCAGTTCAAATCCGATTTCAGTTCTTTGTACATGTTCAGCAGAGAACCGGGCGTTTGAATGCCTTTGTTGACGCTAAAGCAGAGACCCATCGCTTGATTATAGTTATGATACGGATCTTGACCTATAATTACCACTTTCACTTTATCAATTGGAAGCGTGTTGAAGCATCGAAAGATGTGTTCTTTCGGAGGAAACACTTTCTGCGTTTTAAACTCGTTCGAGAGGAAAGCGCTGAGTTGTTTGAAGTATGATTTTTGAAATTCGTTCTCCGCGAAAACATCCAACCACGTCTTCTCCGTGAACAAACTTTCCAACTCTCCTCCTTGAACGACAACGACGACAGCAGCATTTTCCTTCACAGTTGATTCCCCTTCCATTTTCTTTGGTTCTTCTGTTGTTAGGTTTTCTTTCTCTTCGTCATCTTTCTTCTCTTTCTTCTTCGCCGAGGAGGTGAAAAACGACGTCAGAGATTTCTGTTTGCGCTTGTTGTTGTTTGGGTGGAGGGAGGACATTGTGATTTTTATGACGCCAAAAAAGGGGAGCCAGGCAGCGAAAGATTAAATATTCTCACTTAATAACTATACTATCTATGATTCTCTCTAAAGCCTCTCTGTCATCGTCTCTGTCGTACTCTAACTCGTTGAAATAGTTAGAATAGTCGTCCCTGTACTCGTAGGCTTTCGCTACGCTGTTTTCTTCCTCTTCCACTTCCTCTTTCGCGGCGGCTTCTTTTCTCTCGCTTTCGTAATCTTCATCAAAACGTTTTTCCAGTCGCACGAGATTTTCCCAGCTTCCCTTCTTCTCAGCGACGGCGTGCGCGATGTGCATGATCATCTTCTTCGTATCTGTTTCTTCTCCCTTTTCTTTTTCTTTTTCTTCGAGTTCGTTGAGTAACAACAAGCACTCCAACGCTTGTTCGCACCTTCTCCTTTCCGAATACGCGTCGCAGGCGCTCAAGGTGCACAAAATATGGGCTTTCAACTTTACGCACTCGTAGTAGTAATACTCGTTCGTGGCGTGTTGTTGCAAATCCAGCGCTCGTTCGATGGAGGACAAGCTCAACTGTAAGTAGTTCTTCTTATATTCCACCAGAGTCTCTTTCGAACTCGTCACATCGAACCCGCGAAAGAGGAGAAAAAACTTCCGAGGTTTCTTTTGTTGCACCCACGCTTTTTCTGTGTACAATTTCGCAACTTTCAAGAACATTTTCGCTCTCCAATAATGTATCTCCTTTTGCTGCTCCGTGTTTCTCTCTTTCATGTTTGAGGAGGACTGAGTACTCAGTCGTTGAATTTTGGACACGAGCACGTCAATTTTCTCTCTCGGACCGGAGTCTCCGTGCGCCGGGTCGAAGAACTGTTTCACGTACGCCGATCCCGTCGTCGTGTGACTTCCATCACCACTCATCACTACACATGACAAAAAAGAGATTTTTGTGAAGAGCAGAAGAGTCGTTCCTCTCGATTTTTAGGTCGCAAGACGCCAAAAAAAACGAACGTCAGTGACACATTTCATCACCTACTCCTCACTACTCTTCCACTCATCTTAATTATTTTTATAAATCATGAGGACGACAGGCACTTTGATGAGAGGACAGTTCAATCCCACGACTTCTTCTTCTTCTCCTTCTTCTTCTTCTTTATCATCATCCACATCTCTTTCCACCTCCTTTGCCTCGAGAAGAAGAAATAACATCAATAACAGAAAACGAATGATGATGAATAAAAATATCTTCTTCGTCTCGTCATCATCCTCTTCAACAACAAAAGTGAAAGAAAGCGAGATTAAATACCACACTTGGCAAGGACACGAAGTGGCATACAGAGAATCAGGATCGAAAGATGGGCCGTGTGTTTTATTAATTCACGGCTTTGGCGTCTCCGGGTTTCAATACAGAGACATCGAGTTGCCGAACCATCGAGTGTTTTCCATCGACTTGGTTGGTTTCGGTTCAAGCTCGAAACCGAGCGGAGTGGATTTTTCCATGGAATTTTGGAGAGACCAAGTTGCAAACTTTATATCTGAGGTTGTCAAAGAACCAGTAGCATTAGTGGGTAATTCCATCGGTTCCTTAGCAGCGGTGCACGTGGCCAGCGAAACGCCCGAGTTGGTTAAAGGTATTTGCTTAATCAATTGCGCGGGCGGGATGAACAACAAAGTGAAGCAAATGCCGGGCGATTTTGACGGGTTTGCGTGGCAATACAAACTCGTTGGACCAATTTTTAAAGTAGTTCTGGGGATAATCGACACGATTTTGAAAATAGAACCCGTCGCGACGAAGATTTTTGGCAACGTGCGCTCGGAAGAAAGCGTCCGAAATGCGCTCGCGGGCGTTTATAAAAATCCTGCTCGCGTGGACGATGCGTTGGTAAAATCCATATGCAAAGCCGCAGAGAATGAAGGCGCATTGCCCGTCTTCGTAAATATTCTCACTGGTAATCCTGGACCGAGACCGGAAGAGTTGATGGATGCGGTGACGTGCCCGATATTTATCATCTGGGGCAGTGAGGATCGAATCACGCCCTTGGATTTCCCTCTCGGGCAATACTTTCAAAACTTGCCGCGAACGCGAACCAGTCAAAGAAAGACGTCGTTCATTGAACTCGAAGGGCAAGGACACTGCGTCCAAGACGACGCTCCAGAGGAAGTTAACCAGCTCCTTTTGAAGTGGTTCCGCGAGGACGGCTTGTTCTCTTCATCATCGTCGGCTTGATGTCGTTGACTATGTATTTTTAGCTACTTACTACATACATACGTCGCTCTAAATCTAAAGCACAGTTATCACCACGTCATCGTGCGCTCCTTGCAACAACATCTCTCCTTCAAAGCTTATCATTTTTCTCTTCTTTGCCGCTCGTAGAGTTCCGTTTAGTGCTTCGAACTCGTTCTGTACCGCATCGTCTCGAAATAAAGAACCAAAAGTGCACGATTTCTTGTTCTCCGCGGTGGATATCCGCTCGATGGCGAGTATCAGTTGTTTGCACTCTCCTTCAACGTCCATAATACTAGTTGTCTCGTTCGTAATAATAAATGACGCTTCTCTCTCCTCTTATTAGGGTTTCTCTTTTCTCTCTTCTCTCTTCTCTCTTCTCTCAGTTGTTGTTTATGAGTTGTTTTATGTTCTCTTGTGTGGTTGTTAAAAAGTTGTCCCCCTCTTTTTTTTTATACGTGTTATACGTGTTTTTGATGTTTTACTGCAACAGAGCAAAAAGAGTTGCACTACGGATTATTAGAAAATTTCCCCCCCGTTCCTTCTTCATCTTCTTCACTCTTTAAAAGCGCTCACAGTCCATCGCGCGAAGAGGAGAATAAACGAAGAACGGAGAGAAGAAGATGTCCTTCTTCTCCTCCTGTTTCTATTGCTTTGCCCGGAAAGCAATAGAAACAGAAGAAGAGAAAGTTTTGTTTGACGACGATGGTGAGATATCGGAAAAAACCAATCAGGTGACGCTGGAGAACGACGAGAACGAGAACGAAGAAAACGACGAGAAGATGAACACGGATAAAACGGAAACGTACGAAGGCAACTCGAGAAAAGATGAGACGAATAAGAATAAGAATAATAAGAGGAATAAGGATTCCGAGAGGGATAAGAAGAAGAAGACGAGTGGGAGCGCCAACAACAACGAGGAGGAAAACGATCGGAACTCGCTTTCCTACAATACAGGGTCGTCGACTTCCTCCACTTCTTCCACGAATTACAACGCGCAAATGAAAACACCTCCATCGGTGGCAAATCGACGATTAGGTTCGTTAAAACTCACACCATCAGTCCAGAAACTCTCGATTATCATGGACGATAAAGAGCACGAGCAGTTGAATCAATACATTATGATTAAAGATTTGGGACGAGGCGCGCACGCGAAAGTGAAACTCGGGTTGAACAAGATGGATAATAATTTATACGCGCTGAAGATACGAAACGAACGGGTGAGAGTAGCAGAGGCGGCGGTGAGGAGAGAAATTGCTATTTTGAAGAAGCTTTCGCATCCGCACGTGTTAAAATTGCACGAAGTCATCGACGATACGGTGAGTAACGAATTGATTTTGGTCCTCGAGTACGCGCCCGGAGGGCCTATTTTTACACGATTCAACAGAGTGCCGCTATCAGAGAAAGTTTTACACGGATACGCGAGAGATATCATTTTAGGATTAGATTACTTGCACTCGTTAGAAATTGCGCACATGGATTTGAAACCAGAGAACATGTTGAAAATGGCAGATGGCGTGAAACTGTGCGATTTCGGTGTGAGCGTAGATTCCGAGTTGACCGGGGTGACCAGATCGACTCGTTTAGCCGGAACACCCGCGTTTTTAGCTCCAGAGATGTTGGACGAAACCGGGTACGATCCGATGCCGAGCGATGTTTGGTCGCTGGGCGTCTGTTTGTACAACATTGCAACCGCGCGGTTGCCGTTTACAGGAAAGACGGTTTTCCAAATTGTTGCGATGGCGAAGAGCACAGAGTTGAAATTCCCAGACGAAGACGCAGACGCCATTGTCAACGCAACAACCGTACCTTCACCGCCGCCCCCGAAATTATCAAATTTGTTGAAAGATATGTTGCGAAAAATGTTAGTCGTCGATCCGAAAGAACGCATATCGATTGCTGGGATGATGGAACATCCCTGGGTGACCGAGGAAGGGAAAAAGCCTTTGGGACGACCGAGAACGAAATCACCTTCGATGAAGTTGGAAGTTACCGAAGAAGATATCGACAACGCCGTGCGTACGAATCCTTTGGCAGCTATTTTACAACCAGCGTTTAGAATAGAAAGGTTCAAGGATGGGGAAGTTTTGATGCGTAAAGGGGAAGTAGGAGATAGAATGTATTTCATAAATAAAGGCGAGTGCGAGGTGCTGATGGATGCGTTGTTAGAAGCGGCGGCGGTGGTAGATGATAGCAGTAGCAAAAATAACGACAACGAGGACGTTCTGTGTATTAGATACGCTGGCGAAATCGTCGGTGAATTAGCCTTCCTAACGGCGATTGAAAAGCGGAAAGATAAGAAAACTCCAGGCGTCGGATATAGAAACGCAACCGTTCGAGCTAAAGGTGAAGTGGAATGCCTAGCTGTTACGGTGACCGATATGCTCGAAGCGCTCGAATTTGATGAATCTTCCAGAGCTTCTGTCGTTGAAGTCGCGGAATATAGAAATCGACAAACCGAAGAAGTCATTCAACAAATCGCCGAATCCAAGCTCGATGATGCCAAGCACTCTAAACCGGTGTTGAATATCGAGAAGACTTTGCGGATATTATACGCCGAGGATTCTTTGCCGACACAGATGATTGTCAAAGCGCTCATGCGCAAGATTGGTAAAGTTGAATTGACGATAGCATCAAACGGTCGAGAAGCGGTCGATGTCTGTAAAAAGCTAGAGAAGAAGGAAGAATTGTTCGACTTGATACTGATGGATTGTCAAATGCCCGTCATGGATGGTTTAGAAGCTACGAGAGAGATTCGAAAACTTGAAAACGCCGACGGGTACTTTGCAAACATTCCAATCGTCGCTGTGTCTTCGGGTATCATTTCTATGACTCAGGATATCTGTAAAGAAGCTGGCATGGACAAGTATGTGATAAAACCACTTTCGCAAAAGTTATTAGTCGATACGCTGATGAACGCTCTTGAGATTCACGAAGAAAAGAAACGGTCTTCGGAAAGTCGTGATTAGTAAAAATGAAAGCAGGACGTACGTTTTTCAAAATGTGACTACTATGTATTTTATGAAAGCAAATGCCGCTCGGCGCCGTTCTATTTCTAGATGCTGTTCTACTATTTTTCCAGATTGACGCTCGCTACCGTCCACAACGCTTTTTCGATATCGCTGTGCGATATCGCGTCTTTATCGTGAATGTTCTTCTCCCCTAATAATTTCGCGCGTTTCTTTTGGATATGTGAGACAAAGTTTGCGTAGTTGAGCGGTGTGTACGGATCTTTGCCGTAAGATGGAATCACCACAGCTAAGGCCTCGTCCGATAAAAAAGGAAACCTGACGTCGTATACAGACAAAATCAAACTAGCCGTCGCTGTGCCAATCCCTTTCATCCCGGGCTGTTTCAAAAAGCACGAAAGCACGTTCAATATTTTCTTCCCGTTTCGAAAATCTGAACTATCGTTCATATTAGCACACATCTCGAACGCTTTTTTAGTCTGCCGTTCAATCGCTTTCGCGTTCCATTCTTCCGGGTATTTCATCAACATCGGTCGATATTTCCCTCTCGTCATTTTAAAAGCGTACACGGCCTTCACATCCGAGAGGTTCATGTGTCCTCTTTTCCTGCACTCCTTTGCGATCGTGTCGTAAATCAATCTATTCTTTTCCTCCAGTTTGATTTTCGTCTTGTTTTTCCCTTCTTTATGTAATTGCATTTGCTTCGCGTCTAACGTTTTAATCGCTCGATCGTACTTGTGCATCGCGATTAAGAATTCTCCTCTTCCGTTCTCTTTATTATTCTCGTTGTTGTTCCACAGCTGTTGCGCTTCTTTCCAAGCGATCGGTGGCATAATAATTGTTGTTGTTGTTGTTGCTAAAAATTGAGGATGACACCTGTTTTGTGAAGTTTTGAAAATTTTGGGACGATTGATGATGTTTTGAAAAACATCAGATCTTCACTCAGATGAATCATCCTCAGAATAACTAACAATGGTGAAGAGAATGAACGACGGGGGGGCCAGTACTACTACTACTACTACTAATAAGAGTAAGAGTAAAAGTACAACAAAAAAGGACTCCCCATTGGAGACAAACAATAAAAGTAGTGGTGGTGGTTGGAACCCATCTTCTTTCGTTGGAGGCGCCTCGGCCGGTCTCGTCGCCTCGGCCACGTTGCAACCGTTTGAAGTTATAAAAACGCGCATGCAAGTACCAGGAGGACAAGGTGGTGCGAATAACATATTCTCCACCGCTTCCAGAGTGGTGAGAACGCAAGGGGTTTTAGCTCTGTGGAGCGGAGTGTCCGCGTCGTGCATACGAACGACCGCTGGGGCTGGCTTATATTTCTTCGTTTTGGACAAGATGCAAAAAGAGGTGAAGCAGTGGCAAAAGAAGAAATACGCGAACGGCGAGAAGAAACAATCGGAATTTGAGAATAGCGTGCAAACGTTTATGGTTGGGGCGGTATCGAGAGCGTCGATTGCAACTTTGTTAAACCCGATATCGGTGGTGAAAACGAGATTAGAATACGGCGGTGGACCGGAATATAAAAGGTCGGTAGGTAGAATGTTGGTGGATATCACCAAGAAGGAAGGCGCGAAAGGTTTGTTTAGCGGGATTGTCCCGACAATTTTAAGAGACGCGCCGTTTTCCGGATTGAACTTGTTAGTATTTATGAAAGCGAGAGAATTTACGGCGTCGTTGGCGGAGAAGCAAGGGAGGGAAGTGTCGTCGTACGACACGCTGTTGTGCGGGGCGTTCGCTGGCGGGTTCGCCACGTTTCTCACGCAACCGCCGGACGTGTTGCGAACGAGACTACAAATTCAGAGAAATTTAGATAGGAATATTAAACCGATGGTGACTTTTAGTTCGATTTTAGCAGAAAAAGGGTTGAGAGGATTGTACGTTGGAGCGGTACCGAGAATCGCCAGAAGGACATTTCAACAGGCGATTACGTGGAGTTTGTTTGAATTTGTCTCCAAACAGTTAGGCGGAACGGGCTCCGAAAATTGGAAGAAATAGTAGTAAAATGTTTGTACTCTGTACCTATTTTTAATTATTGCTTAGACGTGTTGCCGCTGTGTGTGTGTGTGTGTGTTTGAATATGAAGGAGAGAGATCATAGAGCATGACTAATGACTTATGTAAATTAAGAATACAACAGCAATTACAGGCTATATATAAAAGTAAACGCGCATGCTTCAAATCTCTTGTCAAATCGCCGTGTCTATGTACAAGTTCGCAGAAGCAATGTCAACGTACTTGACCTTTTTCCTCCATTCCTTCTTCTTTTTTGACATTGGCATGCCTTTCTTAGGAGGTCTATTCTCTTGCACGTCCGCCAATCTAAACATAACTAGCCCACTTTCCTCTTCAAAATCTTCTACGTTTAATATCATCGTCTCGTTTTCCGGGTTGTCGTTTTCGTCGTCGTTATAAATCACTTTCATTTTCAACTCGCGAAACCTCAATAAATCTTCCGGTATCGTCAACTTTCGCTCCGCTCCCGGAGACGCAACTTCAATAGCAACGTCGTCTGGAAATCCTTTCGACTCTGCGAGCTCGTTCAGCTTCCTCGACACGGCAATCAAATCGTCCAAATTCGGTGAACCATATTGGTCGTCCAAATCATCCACAGAAATCATGATGCGCTTCGTGCTCGGTATCGCTTTAAACGCAAACAGTTGAAGGTTGCCTTCAAATTCCTCGATATTCTTCTCCTCACTTAACACCACTTTCACGCATTCTAATGCGAGCTCACCCCAAGGTGTACTCGCAGTATCGATGTTTCCTCCTTGCACGTCTTTCTCATCGTAGTCCGCGTAGACGACGTTGATATCTTCCGCTTCTACTTCTTCTTCCCAGGCGATGTCGCCGTCTTCTTCTTCTTCTCCTTCTCCTTCTCGTTGTTGTTTCGTGACCTTCTTTTTCTTCGTCGCTTTGTTTTTCTTTTTGTCGCCGTCACCTCCTTTTGATCCCGAAGCGAACGCTCGAACGTCCAACTTGGTATTTCTTCTCGACTGCTGTGGTTGTTTTTGTAACAGAATCATCTGCTTGTAATAATTGTTGTTGTTCTTCTCATCCGCACTGCTCGCACCACTCAGCGAGGACAAAGAAGACCCAGAAGTCGAGAACATTTTAACTCTTCCTCCATTCCTTGTCCTCGACTTACGCATCATCATCGTCGTCTCAATCGTCTTCGTTCTCGAATCTCTCATCCATTTGTTCGTGGCGGCCGAAGAAGAAGTAAAAGTAGAAGAAGAAGCGACGTAAACGACGCGTCGAAGAACGACAGATTGGTGGCTGCTCTCAATCCTTGACCTCGACGACGCGCAACGGCAGCAGCCCCACGGTCTCAGTTTCATCATCATATCGAGCATTAATACTACTGTAATAATACTAAGAACAAGCGCGTCACAATTTGAAGATTTCTGAAGCTTTTTCTCTCATATATTCGCTTTTCTAACGCTTTCTTCTTTATAATATACACACACACACACACACACAACACTTTTAAATGAACTACGAGGACGATAAAGACGACTTCTCCTCGTCTTTGTCGTTGAGAGACACTCGAGACTCGTACAGATACGACAGCGACGAGATGGACAGTTTATCAAACTCCTCCTCTTCTCCTCCTTCTTCTTCTTCCAATTTTGAGGACGTTCACATCGTCGAGCGTTTGCAAAGAGGATTCGAGAAGCTCATCAACAACGCGCAAGACGCGTACACGATTTCGTGCAGACCGGATTATCGGTTGAAAGTTAAGACGCTGTGAGTAAAGCGCGAAAGAGCGCGCGTTCCTTTTCTTCTCTTTCTCTTTCTCTTTCTTCTCTCTCCGTGTTCGTTTCATTAGTGTTCCACACGAAAGAGCGCTTTTAACAACAACAACAACAAACAAAAGCAACTGCTTGACTCACGAGTAAATTTTTTTCTTTCCATCCCAAAACAGCACTCCGAAGGCAAACTTCGCGGTAAAAATGGACATTAGAAACGCACAAGTAGACTATCGGCTGGAAATTGAACCGAAACTTTTTGTCTCCCACTCTTCGTTCGGTGAGGACGGTATAGATAATAAATGGTACACGAACCCGGTGAAGAAAATTGAAGTCTCCGTCGAGGAAGGCGAAGTCGACGTCTTTTCGAAACGATTCAATCTCGGAGAGTATTTAACCTTACAAGGTGTAGCGGGGTATAAACATAGACCAGAGGACCCGGAGGATTCGAAGTTTTCGTTCAATTATAGAATAGCGTCGAGGCATTGGGACCAAGCGACAAAGAGTTTGAGGAAGTACGAGGTGAAGCCGCACGAAAGAGTCTCCGCGGCGGTCCGATGGGACGTGAAGAAAAGAGCGCCCGATGCGGAAGGAGTCATAGAGAGTAAGCGAAAACCGAAGTTCGATGTGGATATTGGATGTTACCACGTGACGATTCCTAGAATTGATTTTAAAATTATAGTCTGACCGCCGACAATATTTTTCTACTGATTCTACATAAAATAGTTTGATTACATATTCAATTATCTTCAAAGAGCATGTTGTAAGCCGCGTTGCTTTGCAAGCACGAGTATTCGTAACCGCACCCATCTAAAGCTGCTTCAATCTCCGCTAATTCACTGTCCGGAACTTGAATTCCCACGAGGACGGACGCTTCTCGTTGTCCTCCTGCACGATAATGGGTCATCGACACGTTCCATCTCGGCGATATGAAATCTAAAAAGTTTGCCAACGCTCCCGCTCTCTCTGGAATAGCAATGTTATATAACCGCTCGTTCGGAATACTCGAAGCACCACCAGTTATATTTCTTAAGTGCGTTTGCGTCGTTTCATCCTTAGTGAAATCCTCCGTAGGAATACTGTTCGACCTCAAGCGCGCTATGCATGCTTGGAGTTGCGTCTCGCTCTCTACATTCACCGAATATAAAACTTTCGCTAAACTCTTCTTACCATCGCCACTAAGATTCTGAACTCTATATTTAAACTCCGTGAAGTTTGTATCCTCGCCGACTAAGGTGACGAACCTTTTAAATGAGCCATTTTCTTCGGGAATCGCGGAAATCAAAGTCGCTTCCGTACCGGAACCACCGTCGGCAATTTCCGAGATGACTCTCAATCTGTCAAAATTCATGTTTGCCCCAGACGTAATACAAACAACGTCGCCTTCAAAATCTGGATTCGCATTCAACCACTCTTTCGCACCGGCGACGGCAAGCGCCCCAGACGGCTCTAAAATCGAACGCGTATCTTCGAATACGTCCTTCAACGCCGCGCAAGTTTGATCGGTACGAACCATCATCACCCCGTCGACGCATTGTTGACAAAGCTGAAAGCAATTCACGCCAACCTCTTTGACAGCAACCCCATCTGCAAAACCATCGACCTTGGATAGTTTCACGAGCTCGCCTCTGTCGAGACTCTGTGCCATGGCGTTTGCGCCGCTCGGCTCGACGCCAATAATTTTTATCTTTGGCGCAATCGTCTTCAAATACGTCGCCACGCCCGCAATCAAACCTCCACCTCCGATGGGAATAAATACCGCTTTAGCCGTCGGTAATTGTCGCAAAATTTCGACCCCACAAGTACCTTGACCCGCAATGACGTACGGTTCATCGAACGGTGGAATGAATGTCATCTCGTCGTCTACGGATCGTTTCTTTGCGTACGCTGCGGTTTCGTCAAAGTTCTCGCCAATGAGAACAACATCACCGCCGAGTCTTCGAACGGCTTCTACTTTAATTTTCGGAGTAGTTACTGGCATAGCCACCACAGCTTTAATACCCAACGTCTTTGCGCTCAAAGCGACGCCTTGCGCGTGGTTCCCGGCGCTCGCAGTTATAATTCCTCTCTCCAACTCTTCCTTCTTCAAATTCTTAATCTTGTTATACGCTCCACGAATCTTAAACGAAAAGACTTGCTGTAAATCCTCTCTTTTTAAGAATATTCGCTTCTGTTTTTGCGCGTCTCCTCCTGGTGTCATTGGTACGCTCGCCGTCACTCTCTCTGATAATCGAGCGGCGAGTTCCAGTGGCGTCTCGACCACCACGTCGTACACATCCGCAGTCAAGATGGCCTTCAAATACCACCCGGAGAGCTGTAAATCTTCAACCGTCGTCGTCGGAGCTTTAAACTTCGACACTTCTCCCGGTTGCAACGTAAAATCTTCCGGATTGACGATTGGCTTTGCTTTGACTCTTTCGCTCTCTTCCTCCTCGTTCGTCGCGTCTCTCTGTTTCTTCAGCAGTGGGTTAATTAAAGTCGCTGGAGCGTTGATGACGTCTTCTTCGTTGTTCGTGTCCGATGCAAAGTTTTCCAGAATAGCGTTCGGTGGTTCCAACGCATTATCTCCACCGCGTTTTCCTCCTCCTCGTCCTTTCCAGGAGTGAAGTGCGACGCTTTTTCTTCTTCTTCGTCTTCTTTCCAAACAACCATTTTTATCTTCTTTTCGAGCTGCGCATTCAGTCGTCGTCGTCTTCGTCGTCGTAGTCCCTGGTCGTCGCAGTGCGTGTCGTCGCAAACGCGCGACCGTGGCGGAGGATTCAGGGAAGAGCGTACGACGACTACTCGTCGTAATCGTTGAAGTTGATGGTGTGGTTGCTGACATCAACATCATCTTCAAAATGGGAGGTAAAATTCGAGCGCGCAGACACCTTTTTTTTGAGGGTTAACGAGTCGACAGACAAAAAATTACCACATGCGAGTGTCTTTGTTTACTCTTTCTATATATTTTACTTATAGTACAAATCCTCAATCGAGAAACTACTCGCGCTGCTGTGCTGCATCTACGCGTGCACGCGGGCTAATAATATGGTACGTCTTCTTTTATACAGCGCTGCTTTTCTGCCTAAACTAAGCTTTGAGGAGGCAAGGTTTGCAGAGAGTTTTGTTGGATTTGAAAATACGCGCAACCGCCGTTTTTGTTTTGCACGCCTCCGTAAACAACCTCGGCTTTTATCTTTGTACATTCCGGAGGGTTTGTAAAGTCTCCTCCCGCGGTAGCGAATTCACCTTCTTGGTGTCCGTTGACTTTGGAGAGCTGCAAGCGACGGTGAGGGACAGACGTCCATCGCACGCCGAGAGCTGGTTTCAAACTACTCGTCGTCGTTTCTCTCGTCGTATTTTGTTGTTGGTGATATTTATGCGCGCCATAATTTCCAACGCTATTGAAATCCCCAGTCGAGGAACTGTCCACCACGGTATGGTTCGTGTATAAAACCGCCGCTTTCCTCTCCGATGCGATCGCTTTCAACATCACCGCCACCATCGTCATCACCGTGTGGCCTTGATGGTGCGCTCTCGTTAATAGAGGTGCCAACAAAAGCGACAACGAGTCAATCACCAACAAACCCATCGTATCTGACTTCTCCGGATTATCGTCTTCCTCGCTTGCATCTTGTTGCAACTGATCCAGCAAATGTAAAAGCGTAAACACGTCATGAACGTCGTGCACTGCAATCAACTCTAACGTTTTATCCAAGTGCGCGGTAATCTCCTCCTCCGTCGCCTCGTCGGACCAAAAATTCCGATGAAACGCTTTGATCCTTTCCGCCGAGAAAACCCCATTCGTATCCACAAACACGACTCTGTGCCCTAACGTTGCCGCACTCGCTGCCGCGGACAAGCACAGCTGCGTCTTCCCGCTCCCACACTCGCCGGTAATTTCCGTCACTTGGCCTTGTCGTAAACCACCTCCTAAGCTTTCACCAGTTTCCGAGGTCCCTCCCGCTAAAACGTCGTCGATACCTTCGCACCCAGTAGGGAGGAAATTCAAAACAATCAGTTGATTCTCAAACGCGTTCCCGTCCACAATTTGCGGCCAGATGTCTCGTTCGAAATCTTCAACCCCAGTGGTCGTCGTCGTCGATATCGCCGAAGCTCCTCCTCCGTATTGATGATTTTCTTGTTTCTCGTTCGTTGTTGGAAAAAATGATGGGTTCGTTGAAAACAACGACGAAGAATTCGTCGTAGCATTCGATGATTCATTCACCAACAATCTCGACACCAAATCTCTTCTCGCTCCTCCGAGAGTCGTGCTCTTTGAGAACGATGATGCCATTCTTCTTCTTCTTCTTTTTATGACGACGCGACGAGTACTGATGATGAGAAAGTTCTTTGCAAGAGAGTCGATGAGAGGTTTTTTTTTTTGAAAGTTGTGAGAGGATGGATTTTGAGAGCAGTCTTACGATTAGCTAGGGCTGTGGAAACGTGAATACATTATTCTTCAGAAAGAAAAGAAGAAATATACACACACACACACACACGCATAAACGCGAAGCAGAGACTTTTCTTTGTAATACAATGTCAACACACAAACAAACGTGCGTGGTGGTCGGCCAAGACGACAAAGAACCGATCGCGAACGCGGCGAGATTCGTGTACACGATTGCCCACGGGGGCGATTACCAAAAAGACTGGAAAGAAGACGACGAGAGTACTACGACTAAGAAAACGGCAAAGGAGGCGGAGAAACACGCGGAGGAGTGTTCGAAGTTACCGATGGATTGCCAGTTAATTGGGAAGTTGTTGGAGAACAACGATAAGTTGTTCAGCGATGCGAAAGCGCAGGACGTGGAGACGGTGTTTATCATCGCCGCCACGGTCGCGGAAAGATTTGAAGTGGAAACGGAGAGAAAGAAAGCGTTCGATATGATCGCAGAGAAGGCGATGGAGAGCGCAACGTCGAAAGTAGAGTCGAGATCGAGAATTTTGATGCAGTTATACAACCTGGCGAGCGATTTAGAGACGAAGTTTAAGTTGTTTTGTCGAATAATCGAATACGTGAAAAAAGCAAACATGGAACACGTGGTGGGAACTTTAGTCGAACACGTGGAGGAGTCCATGGAGGAGTGGAAACAGATGAATAATAACAACGGGTCGGAGAGAAACGTGTATTTAGAGATTGCGAATTTATTGAGCGGTATGGGTGGTAAAGAGGAGAAGGCGATGGAGTTTATGTTGAAATATTTGGCAACGTTTGAAAACAGCGAAAGCGCTCTCGGAGAATCTTCAGCGGCGGCCAAAGATGCCATCGCGAGTTTCATCCGCTTGAAAACAAGCTTTAGCTGCGATTTGCTGGATTATAAAGCCATTCAAGCGTTGAAATCGTCCAACGGGAAGGTATTTGAGTTGTTGGAAATATTTTTAACGAAAGACGTTTCGGATTACTTGGCGTTTGCGAAGAGCAACGGGGCAGTTTTGAAAGATCTCGGTTTGAACGAGGAGGAAACGCTGACGAAAATGCGATTAATGTCGTTAGGTGGCATTCGAAACGGTGGGGGTGAAGTCTCGTACAAAGAAATTTGCGACAAGTTGAAGATTGACTCGAAAGAATGCGAAGAGTGGGTTGTTCGCGGCATCTCTTCCGGTTTAGTAGACGCAAAATTGGATCAAGTCAGAGAGGTATGCATAATCACTCGAGCCACGCAAAGAGTGTTTGGGAGGGACCAATGGAGCGAGTTGAAAAATAGCCTGTCGAATTGGTCGGAGAACCTTCAATCCATGAAGACGTTGCTCTCGACCAGTGAGGATATTTCAACCATTAGCGCTCTTTAATTTGACATTCTCTTTGAAAAAAAACAATAGTGTTCGTAATCTTATATAATATGCTAACTGTACTAGATTCTAATATAAGCGATCAACTCCATAAGATACATTTCCCGTTTTTATCGCAACTCGCTAATCCAGATGGGCTCCATGCGGTCGTCGCGACGACAGCGTTGTGCTTCCGCAACGTCGTTCTCAGCACGCGATCGGTCGCCGACCAGATAAAAACAGCTCCATCTGCGCCACCACAAGCGATATGCGATTGATTAGGCGAAAAAGACGGATTCGTCCAATTCGTTCCAACGCGGAAATTCGAAGCAGAGAATTCCGCGGAAACCTCGAGCGTTCTGCAATCTAATATTCGAATCACGTTGTCGCGCCCGCATGTCAAAATTTCGCGTTCGTTTGGTAACAGCTGTATCGAGGTTACTTGCTGCTCGTGAACAGCTTTCTTCTCATTTGTAGGTAGTCCACCGCGCGATCGCAGATCCCAAATCCTCACACCACCGTCTAAATGACCACTCAAGACGAATTGGGAAGTGTCCCCATACACGACCGTGTTCACGTTTGAAGCGCACGGCGTAGAGGTCAAACATATGCCTTTGTGTAAATCCCACTCTCGAATGGTTCGATCGTGCGAGCACGAAATCGCTCTTTGCTTATCCATGCGACAAAATTCCACACCGACGACTTTATCCGCGTGTCCAGTCATTCGATGTCGCACGCGTCCACTCGATAGTTCCCAGAGCTGAATAGCTTTATCAGTGCCGCATCCCAAACAGAAGTTATCATCCGGGGAGAATGAGAGATCCAAAAGACTTCCTAAAGCACCCTCTAAATACGAAGAAACTTGCCCTGAATTTGCATTCACCAATGCGACGCGCTTGTCGTCTCCACACGTTCCTAATATTTCACCCGATCTGAAGAAAGACACTCGATGAGTCGCGCCTTGATTCGCCTGACAGTGAAACTGTTCTCGACTCGGAATACTTCCCGCGAACGAATCTCCAAAACCAGGAGACGAGGACGAATCCGACGATAGACCACGCATACTTGCGGATGCCGTCGCGTTCATTTCGTTCGCAATCGATTTCAATTCGCTTGCCTTCTTTTGTCTCTGCAAGTCTTCGTATAACTCATTGATTTCATTCATCTTCTCCGCTTCTTTCATTTTCATCTCCATCACTCTTTCTACGAGTTGTTGATTTTCCTTTTTCAATTCTTCTACGCGCGCGATTGCCGTCAGTTTATCTTCCTTCCTCGCTTCCGCTTCTGCTCCGGCGATCTCCGCCGCTTTCTGCGCCGTTTTCAATTCATTCTCCAAGTTTGCGCACGACTCGCGTAAATTTTTCAAAGCCGCTTTCGCGTTTTTTAACTCGTTCGACGTCGTTTCCAACTCAGTCTTTGCTTTCTCTTTTTCGCGATTCGCAGTCGATGCCATTTCCATAACTTCCACATTTTTCTTGTGCGCCTCGGTCAGTTCTTCTTGCAATCTCGAGACTTTCGCGGAATTTTCTTTGCTCGTTTTCGCTTTCGCGTTTTCTTCTTGCGCTCTCGTTAAAGCACTCATCAGTCCAACATTTTTCCCGCTCAACTCTGCGGTTTTATTTCTCAACTGTTGAACCTCGTGCTGTAACTTTTCGCATCGTTTGCGCGCTTTCCTGTGAGACGCGAAAATCTCTACGAACGGAAGGACTTCTTCTTCGTTTCTTCGCCGTAACTTTTCTAAAACTTCTCGCTTTAGAAATAAATCTTCCTCCATCTCTTCTTTATCTCGTAACGACTTTCTCCTTCTCTCTCTCTCTTTTTCTTCCTATTACTGTTTGTTTGGTATTCCTCTTGCAATTGCCTCTGCGTTCACACTAAAGAAGATGTTGCTTCATCATCTTCTTCTTCTAGATTTCGCTCTCACTCACTCTCTCTCTTTGCGGCGGTGTGTGTTCCAAGAAAGAAAGAGGATGTGGTGGTTATAATTAGTGATGATAAAAAAATTTGGTCTTCAATAAGTCTTCTGGTGAAAAGCGATATGGAAGAGGGCGAATGCGCAAAGAGCACGTGCAGTAAGAATCTATGTGAACTAGGCAGCTCTCTCTCTTTCTACATGACTAATACTCTAGAATTACCAATTCGGGATGGATCGTATCCCGTCGTTTATCATTTCCATCAGCTTGATGGTCAAAGGGTGAGTCCCTTCTGGCGGCATCTCAAAGCCTTCTTTCGGAGGTTTCTTCCACGTGAAATCTCTCTTATCCCAATGCCATTTTCCAACTTTACCTGGGGTAAACTTTCCTTTTTCGTTGAAATCTTGGCCGTACGTATAGTGAAGAATGTATCCTTTCTTCCCGCCCGGAACTTCTTCGGTTTTATCCCATGGCGGTTGCAACATGAATTCCGAAACTAAATCGTACTTCACGCCAACCTGCGCGGAGGCGATGCTATACGCCCACATTTCTAAGACCCATCCGAACGCCGAGTTAGTTTCCGGGTCCTGTTTCATTTTAATCGCTAAAGTGTCCCAAACCGTGCAGACTTTCTTCAGTTCATCCTTGTGAATCATCACCGGCGAATTCCCAATCGGCGCAAAATCTTTCAAATCCGCGTTTACTTTGTTAAATTTTTGTACAATAGGTGTGAACTTCGGATCTTTCGGATTTATGTAAAAGAACGGAAAAGCAGCGGCGAGTTTTGGTTGCGCCAACAACGGAATCGGCCTTAAATATAAATGGTCCGGTTCGGTCATGAAGACATACTCTTCCGCGAAATTATACTTCTCCAACCACTGCTTGATTGCGTATGGCCGATTTAAAACCACATACCCTTCATCGACACCTTTCGGTAACGGATCAACTACCACGCTTGGAATTTCATCCATCAAATTATCCGTGCGTTCGCTGTGCAACACTCTCGTAAACCCGCCAAACGCGCCCGAGTCTTCGCTGCTCAACAGTTTCAAGTATCTCTGATACATAATTCTAGATTGCCAAGCGACGTAGGATTGTTCGTTTGCAGTCAGCATGACGTGAAATTTGCCCTTACCTTGTTCTATTTCCTCCGCGGTTGGTTTTCGCCTCATGGATGTGGAATGGGACCATTTCTTTTCTTCTTCTTCTTCTTTTTCTTTTGTTGTTGTTGTCGGTGGCACAGGCGGTGGAGGAGAGGGAGAAGGTGACGCGGAGGACATGAACACATTACTATCAGTATGCAACTCGTCTCGAATGTTGTGAGGATGCGCGTTGACGACGTCGTCGAATGATGATGACGCGTGCGACGTAAAATCACCTTCTTCCTCCAGTCCCCCTAAATAGTGCAAAATAGAATACGTCGCGACGGTCGAAACGAGAAACATGAACGCGCGTTTAACAGTTGCTCCTCTGCTTCGAAGGCTCATTTTATGTAGTATTATTAAGTTTACTTATTAAACTCATCATCGTGAAAAGTGCATCATATTTGTGTGGTGAGTTTCTTTGAAGCAGAGAGAGAGAGACTCTGACACTTGTTGTCTTGATGAGAGCAGAGAGAAAAAGTTAGAAGAGGCAAAATTTAGGTTTCTGGTTCAGTCAGACAGTGAATCAAATCAGTCTTTTGGCAGAGGAGGTAAAAAGCACATTCATTCACAAGTCTTCAAAAACTCAAAAACAAGATGCGCGTGAAGCAAACCGCGAAGCGAGGACCCTCGAGTAAAGCCCTGCCGCGAAGCTCGCGGGTGGTGGTTGACCCTCCGGCTGCAGTCGTCGATCCACCAGAGCGAGCAGTGAGTCCATCTCCTCCTCAAAATCCTCCTCCTAAAATTGGTAAAAAAAAGAAACCCCTCTCGTTAAAAGAACAACTGAACGAATCTGTCAGTCGAACGCGGTTGAAAATTCTCTGGATGCTCGAGTTTATCACGGACAGCGAGCACGTTCCGTTTTCATTGAAAGTTGAGTATTGCAAGATTGCGACGCAGCAATTAGTCGAGGACGATCCTTCGTTGGGTATGCCGAGAGTTTTAACAATCCGAATACTTTTGGAGGAAATGAAATACGTTTGTGGGGAGGACGGAGCCAATTGGGATTGGCAGGAACGGTCGTTGAAGTTGTATCCGATTTTGTTGAAGATTTTATACACGATGGATTTGAAAGGAGAGGAGAAATTGGACGAGCGCATGCGTCCGCACAAGAAAATCATGGCGTTGGCGTTTGTTTCGCACATGGTGCAGTTGGTAATCGAGAGACAACTGAACGAGTTCAAACGCGTGTGGGAGTCTCAAGTGTACGCGGAGTTAAAGGAGACGCCGCAAGGGAAAATGGACGGGGTCAGAGACGAGTTAGAGTGGCTAGATGAGATTGGGCAAAGATTTCTGGAGATTGAGCGCATCAATACGGACAAGAAGACGACGGAAAAGTTTGACTTGGACACGTTCGGCGGGGACGGGCCGCTGAGTCCAGGAAAGCAACTTCAAGATAACTTGAACTCAACGGATGAACTGGAATTGAGCGGCAAGAACAGCAGAATAACAGGAACGCACTTTGAAGATAGCGTGAACGAGCTTTTGAAGGAGCTAAAAGCGTACTATAAACGAGCGAAAGTAGCGTTGGGACCCACGTTTTTACAAGAGGCGAGCATGGATATTTCGCACGAGAAGTATTCCCCAAATTTGGACGAGGATAAAATACTGATACGAGCGGACAAAGACTTGGAACGCAACCTCGAGAGCATCAGAGGTGGTAAAGATTCAGAAGTCGACGATGATAGCGAGGACGAGTTCGAACAAACGCCAAACAGAATCGTCACTCCAAAAAATGTGAACATTTTTGCGAAGGACAATAAGAAACAACCACTCGGCGCGACGGCAACGCCAAACAGAATCGTCACTCCAAAAAATGTGAACATTTTTGCGAAGGACAATAAGAAACGACCACTCGGCGCGACGGCGAAGAACAACGACGCTGAAAGACAGCCGGAGATATTCAAAAAGATAAAAATCAAAATAGACGGGAGGAAGGGCGGCAAAACTGTGAACGCGCGGGACATCCAGTTCGACACAGAATTGCAGAACGACGATCCGTACGAATTTCCTCCTTCAGAGGAAGAAGAAGAAGAGGAGGAGGAGGAGGAGGACGAAGAAGAAGAAGAAGAAGAAGAAGAAGGAGGAGAAGGAGAAGAAGTAGAAGTAGAAGATGAACAAGAAGAAGAACAAGAAGAATCGGAAGAGGAAAAGGAAGAGGAGGGAGAGGAAGAAGAAGCTCGAAAAAGAAAGAGAGACGAGAAGTTTTTGGCGTGGAACGCAGAAAATGACGAGAGACTTTTAGATGGTGTCGAAAAGCATGGCTACGGGAGATGGAAGAAGATCGTGCTCGACGAAGCTCTCCACAACGGGCTTTTCACCGGATTGAACTTTGAAGATGTGCGATACAAACACAAAAGAATCATGGTTCGTGCGGGTGCAAACGCAAATGCGCTACTTCTCCCTCGCAAAGTTTTGGTCGCGTTGTTCAGGAAGAAAGCACCAAACGCGTCAATCAAGGGAGTCACTCGATTGCAGATGGCGAAGAGTATAGATGATCCAGCAGCGGTGCAAAAAGCGCTCGACGAAGAAGGTTGGGATTTCAGCGGCGAAGAAAAAGAACGACAGCAGAGTCCGTTGCAGAAACTCAGGGACGGGGCGGTTCACGTGCTCGAGCGACTCGTTGGGAGATGAGTTGCAAAGAAAGGAGAAGAGAAAGAAGAAGAGAAGGAGAAGAGTCAAAGACACACACAAAAGACAGCTATACTCATACACTGTCGTAGAACTTTTTTATTGTACAAGTTTTTTCAACACCTCGAACAAAACAAAACGAATCTCCACAAACGCGAAAACACGCACAATACTCACGACACTCATGCTCCTCCTGCGGCAGCATGGGGTGAAGAAGAGAATCTTTGCCGCGCTTTCTCCTCCGTGCGTTTTCGGAGACAGTGTTCATGACAAAACGACTGCTGCCGTTAAAAGCAGAGTCGCTTTTGACGCTGGAGGAGTAGCGTCGACTTCGTACTCAACTGTAAACACCACCACCAACAAAGTCGCGGAAAAAGTGCTCGCTTCTCAGATAATCCGAACTACGCGCGCGATGAACGACGACGAGGAGGACAAAAGGAACGTGTACGTTCTGCACGGGTTAATGGGCCAAGGAAAGAACTGGCGGGGACCGATCACTATGCTCTCGGAAAAGTTGAGCGAATCACTACCCAAAACTGCGTTTCGCTTTCACTTGATTGACATAAGAGGCCACGGAAATTCGCCGAGATTTCACGATTACGCGCCACACACGATTATAAATGCTGCGAAGGATATCGAAAGATACAGTAAACATCACGAAATAGTTCCGGATGTTGTCATTGGGCATTCGCTAGGAGGGAAGATAGCGTTAGAATATAGTCAATCGTTGTCGTCGTTGTCGTCGTCGAGCGCAAAAAAACGACGGTTAGTATTTACGCTAGATTCGGTACCGTATGAAGTGGAGAAGGATATGTTCGGGGCTGAATTTATTTTAAAAGCGACGGAGAAGTTACCAGAAGTTGTTCCAAATAGGGAGTATCTAAAAGCCCAGTTAGCGCCGTTACAAATATCCAGCGGTATTATATCCTGGCTCGGCTCCAATCTCGTTCTCGCCAATCCCGGCGGCGCGCATGTAGAAGGTAACGACGATACGACTACAACGAGCTTGACGTGGCAATTTGACAGAAAAATATTGAGAGACTTATACGAAAGCTTTCAACAAACTGCTTTGTGGCACGCGCTGGAAGAGAAAGATCACGATGACGTGCACGTCCACATCGTAAAGGCTGAAAACTCATCCGATTGGAAGCCAGACGCGATGAAGCGCATCGAGATGCTGAAACAGGAGGAGAAAGTAAGCTATCACGTATTGGAAAGAGCTGGTCATTGGGTTCATAGCGACAATCCGATTGGTTTGATTAATATTCTCCATGACGAGTTAGTTAAAGCTGAGAATAATAGATAGAATAGATACATAGCATTTTTTTATTAAGCTTTGCCGCGCGGCGTTACAACTCTTATGATGATACAATCGATAGCTACACTCACTCACAAATCCTTGCTCCTACACAAAGGACACTCCCGTTTCTCCCTCTCTAACGTTTTTACTATGCACGTTTCGTGATACACGTGTTTGCACTTTAATTTTATGCACCGTTCGCCGTTCGCGAACTCCGCCAAACAGATTGCGCACTCAGAAAAGTGAGCAACTTCTTCACCGTCACCGCTGTTACTACTATTACATCCTCGTCTGCTCTCGCTCCTCGTCGTCCTCGCAGTATGAAACACGAAACCACTCTCCGTTCTCAATCTCTCCACATCTCTCCGTAAACTTTCATCATCAAAATCTCGTTTCGTTCGGTACAACAGCCGGTCCGAGAGCCACAAATCTGCGCCTTGGGAAAATAAACTCGCATCGGAGGCGTATAATAACTGCTCTGTCTCTCTCCGATGGGTCGCCAACAGGTCATCGTTACTATTGTTCGTGGTAGTATTTTCTCTAATCCGGTCGCGAAAGAGCTGTCGGTCGGACTCGTATAAGTGCGCGTCTGGGTGTTCTTCGTGGGAGGACATCGTCGCTCCTCTGTCCGTTGTGACGTATTATGTCACAACACCTAAAAAGTCAGTCGTAGGGGAATGTACAGTAAATCACAAGCTTGTGAATTCTTCATTAGAAACACACGCACACACACACACATAGTAAAAAGAAGAAGAAGACGAAGAAAAAGAAGAATGTCATCGGTAGCCAAAATAGAAGAACTCTTAAAGTCGCACCTGGAAGCATCTCACGTATCCATCGTAGACACCTCTGGATCGTGCGGAAGCGCGTTTGAGATACAATTTTGCGTGAGTCCGAAATTCGAAGGGAAGAATAGTTTGACTAAACAAAGACTGGTGACCAAAGCGTTAGAGCGAGAGATGGATAAAATACACGCTCTGAGCATGAAGAAGTTGATATCGCCGGAGGAATACGCGAACTTATCGCCCAGGAGTAGGAGTAGGAGTCCTTTTGAAGAGTAAAGATACACAAACAACAACGCCAGAAGAAATGATTTACTACCAACCGCTCTCGGAAACATATTTTCAAAGCTGCAACGAATTGCTGAATACTTTTTACGCGAGCAAAGATTTCTGTAACTGCATCTCGTTTTCGAACTGCTTGGGGACTAAGGAAGAGTTTGCGAGATTTTATCGATTGCATCCGGAAAGTTAGAGACTGTTATAGTTGCCATAGAAGTTTTAGGCGAAAACGGTGAAAGCGATTTGGGCGGCGGCGGCGTTATCGGATGCATAAAAGTATCCGTGACGGAGTATCCGCGAACGAGCTCGGACGATTTTATACACACACCAAAACCAGAAGAAGCGTACGTCTCGACGCTTTGCGTTTCCTCCCAGGCGCGAGGGAAAGGCGTCGGTGGTCGATTACTCGAGCACGCGGAAGCACTCGCTCGAAAGTTGAATAAAAAGAAACTGACCTTAGAGGTGCTGAACGCGAATCCAGCCGAGAGACTTTACGCGCGGTTCGGATTTGAACGAGTGCACGAGGGTAAGGCGGAAAAATGTTTGAACGACTTCTTTGCGTGTTGTTTGGTCGGTAAAAGAGAACACGGGAAGTACGGGAGGACGAAGATGGAGAAGACACTTTTATAATCATCATCGACGGGAACTTACAAGTAGTTTTTCCGAATTCAAAGTAATATTAACGTACTTGCAAGAAATTCTCTAATCTACTCACCATGGAAGGTGGCCAACGACGAATGCGTCTCACGAAATCCAAATCTTTATATTGCGCACACCCAAAGTATAAACCGCACGCGTCGTTCCATAAATCCTCGGCGCTATCTCTTTTGCCTTGTTCCCAATACAACGCCGCGAGCGCAGCGCGAACGTCCGTGGAATTCGGAGCTCTTCGAACGAGACCTTCGAGTTCTTTGATTGCTGAATCTGCGTCACCTAATTCCGCGGTCGCCAAAGCCGCGTTCGATCGCGCGTAGATGGCACCGTCTAATCTTTGCGTTGTCGAGCTCCCGTTGCGGAAGCCGCTCGCGGATTGAAACGCGGCAAAAGCTCCTTCGTAATCCTCCTTCGCCCCTTTCCAATCATTCAAAGAACCTCTCACGTTCCCTCGAGAGTTCAAAACGTACGGGTCTGGTCTGAATCCTGCCGTAGTCGCCAGCTCCAGCGCTCGGTTATAATCCACCAACGCCGGTTCCCATTGGTATATTCCTTCCTCCGCAAGCGCTCTCCCCGCTCGCAACCTCGCCTCTGCTCCTAAATCCTTCGTCGGAATAATCTCTAAACATCTCGAGTAATCACTAATCGCTTCTTTAAACTGTTTCTGGTCCACTAACACTTGCGCTCTGCCTTCCAACCAGGATGCCGATTCTGGTTCGTTTTCAATCAGTTTCGTCAAAGCCTCTTTGGCTTTCGTAAAATCTTGTCGGTTGTAGGCATCCGCAGCGACGGATTGCAAGTCGTATACTTCTTCGTCGGTTAGACTGCTTTTTGTGACAGCCGCAAACGCTCTCTCGGTCGACACCGTGGTCGAGACAAAAGCAAGAATGGTCGATAAGAGCGTCATTTGACGGCGGTTTATTTGCTGTCGTTGATACTCACCATCGTACTCTTTTTCCTTTTCTTCTTCTTCTTTAACCGAAGACTTTGACGACGACGTCACGACGTAGGAGAAATCCCTACTTCTGCTTTTCCTGTTCTGATTATGAGAACAATAGTGCTCGCGTTGTTTACGAAACGAGTGGGAGGACGACGGTGTCGTTTGCGATGGTCCTGCCAGTTGGGAGGAAACCGTTCGAAACATTATTAGTATTCTTTGTGTGTCTGTGTGTTTTGTGATGAATTCTCATTCTTTTCTCTATTTCAGATGTGAGTGCTATGAATAAAATATATCCCCTCCTGTCTCTCTCTCTCTCTTTCTAATTAGTATTATAACTGTATGGACGCGACTTCGCAGTTCTTCAAACTCCTCCCGACCATTTCCTTGAAGAAGGTACTGTGACCAAACACCACGAACGTCGTCGATGGATGGCTTAAAATCCACTGCTTGAACTTACTCACTCGGCGTTGAAAGACGCGCGCGGGTTCGTTCGAGTTGAACATTTTCTCACCGGCGTCGTTTCGTTTCTCGTTCGTGTCCCACCACCAGCTTTTATCCGGGAGTTTGGATAAGGATTGGGCGAGTATGGGGACATCTTCGATGAGCTCGAGTTTGGTGCGACCGATGTCGCCGGAGCAGGAGAGTTTCTCGGTGATTTCCGGTCGGACGATGACGGAGCGTCCCCACGCTTCGTGTCGTTGCTTTTCGTTTTCTTTCTCTTCTTCTTCATCTTTCATTGTTGCTACTTTCTTCTTCGTGCTTGCCTTCTTCCTCGAGGAGGCTGATAACGACCGCCTATTACTAGTGTTGTTATCGTCGCTATTGATGTTATTCTTCGCTTTGCTCTCGTTATCATTCGTCGGCGCGGTGTTTTCATCTGGTGAATTTTTCTCTTCCTCAGAAGAGGATACGAACGCGTACATCGCTTCTCTACCGTACACGCACGTCTCCATGGCCCGAGTTAACGGCGAAGTTATCCAAACTGCATCTTTTGGTATCTCGGACAAGAATTTACCCAGCTCTTTCGCTTGCTTCACGCCTAATTCTGTTAATCGCGCGTCAAAAATCTTCGGTTCTTCCCAACTGCCCGGACCGGAAATGGCTTCGTTATACGTGCTTTGACCGTGTCGGACCAGGTGCACAGTTTTTTGCCCTTTGGAGAAAATAGGAAAGAATACTCTCGATTTGCTGCCCCCGACGTTGCTGACAAATTTCCCATCGCTATCGACTTCCAACGACGGTTGATTATTCAACACGGCCATGCGCTTATGTTTCTTAGTAGCGGCTAATGCCACCGTCGCTGTCGAAGTAGTAGGAGTTGTTGTCGTCGTCGTCGTCGTCTTCTTTGCTCTCGCGTCGACATCATCCTCTTCCTCCCTCAACGCCGCTAAAAAGTCCTTGCCCTCATCGCTTACAATCTTTACTTCTTCTTCTTCTTCTTCTGATTCGTGTCCTGGCGATAAAATGTATTGCGAGCCTCCGTGTTCCCCGGGACTTAAGTTGTAGTCTCCCACTGGATGCGCCTCGAGCTGTCTTCGTATTCGTCGCCTTCGTATCGCGGCTTCCGTGGACGGAGGTAACTTGTCTTCCGTATGCGGTTCAGAAGACGCGTTTCCTCCATTGCCTCCAGTACTATTTCTTCTTCGCCTGTTTTTGATGTGTGTGTGTGTGTGTTGTTAATATTAAAAGAGAAAGATGTCTGAGTATTAAAAAAAGCAGAGAAAAGAGACAACAAAAAGAAACAAATTTTTCAAAAATTTGAAAAAAACAAATTACCTAAACCGTCCCGTCGTCGGTGGGTTACTCAACGAGTGTCTTCGAAGATCCAACCCGGGCGTTTCCTGGATATCGCTGGATATCGCGCTCGAAGTCGTCGGCGTTTCGTTATTCGCTTGCATCATCATTTGCTTGGCAATATTCCTGGTGGTGGTGGTCGTCGTTGCCGTCGTCGTCATCGCCGCTGTGTTTCTCGTCGACCCCGATGGTTCAAACCTTTGCATTCGTACGTGTTGTTGTTGTTGCCTCATCACCGAGGAGGACCGGAGTTGCAAAAACGCAGACGACGGACACGATTTCGACGAGTTTAAAAGTTTTTTCCCCCTCTTTTTGCACGACGAGGAGTTTTGTAAAATTTTCAAGGAGTTAAACGCCGTGGACGGGGCTTTTTGTCTCTCCGTGAACAAAAGGGGATTCGTACTACTATTCCTCCTCCTCCTCCTCGAAGAGAAACCACCGTTCATCTCTTCTTCGAAGTCCTCGAACTCGTCGTCGTTGAACGCCTCGTCTTCCGATCGAGGGCGTTTGTGGGAGACGAGAACGCCGGGCGTTTTTTCCACCCCCCCTCTCGAGATGGAATCATCCATTTTTTTTTCTTGTGTTTCAAAGTGAGGGAACGTTCGTCCCCTTTTTTTGAATTTCTTTCAAATTTTTCATTTTTGTCTCTTTCATCACTTTTTGTGTTTCTGTTTGTCTGCAAAAATTGTGGTATTCTTGTTGTTCTCATCACTTCTGCTCATCATCTCTTTTTACAACACGCGACGACGCGTACACAACAACAAACAACAACAAAAACACTTTACGTAGAGTTTTTGTGATGCTCTTTGGAGGTTAAAAGACACACAACACTTTTATTATAGTAAAAGAATGGCGAAGGTTTTCGACGCGCGTTTAGAGCAACTTCGGGCGATTCGAAATCGAGAGAAGGAACGCGAAGAGAGAGAACGGAAAGAAGAAGAAGATGATGATGACAAAAATGAAGAAGAAGAAGAAGAACAGGGACGAATGCATAGCGAGGTTTCGCCGCTGAGGGCAACGCCGTCGACGAGTCATCGTCCTCATCGAAAGAACAACAACAACATCGAAGAAGAAGAAGAAGACAAAAATGCAAGTTTTTCAAAAAGGAGTCACCAACGCCGCCGCGCGACGAGTTTTAAGACGACGGGCGCGCCGATGTCTCCATCTTCGCCTCCATCTCCGTCGTCGTCGTCATTATCATCATCATCTTCTCCTTCTCCTTCCGCCTTCTCTGATTCAGACAACGACGAAGAAGAAGGATACCATCACCAACAAGACGTTTTGAGAGAGTCCGATGCGGTTGCGCGGTTGCGCTCGCAACTCTCGGACAAAGAGCTCGATTTGATCGAAATGCAGCAATCATACGAACGTTTGATGAGAATGACGGAGGAAACGAGAGATCTGTTGAAACAAACGCACGAAGAGAAGGACGAGTATCGCAAACACGAGGCCATCGCGGAACAATTAAAAATTCGAAACGACACGTTACAGTTAAAAATCGATGAATTGAGCGAAAAGTTGAAAAGAGAAGAGGCTTCGCTCGAACGCAAATCAAGAGCGCTGGATGCGGCAAACGTTGCTATTGACGAGTGTCGAAGGAAAATTCGAGACGAGCGAAGCTCGAAAGAAGACGTCAAGGCGGAATCGAAAAGATTGGCGGAGAGGGAACAGGCGTGTAAGAAAGTTTTGAACGAAGCTTTACGAAGAGCATCGGGTATGTTGAAAAATAACTACAACGAAATGTCTTTGATGACTACCGAAGACGAAACTTCGGTGGAAGTCGCGCAAAGAGTTGTGGACGCTATACGCGATATTGCCGTGCACAGAAGGATGATGGGAATTGGTAATAGAGAAGGAGATAATAGAGGTAATAATGCTAGAAATAACGACAATAAAAACTATATCAGAAGGCGACAACGACATAAACGAAGAGGAATCTCATCTACGTCTACGTCTGGTAGCAGTAGCGAAACTGGAGATGATGATAATGATGATGATGATGGTGATTCCGAAGAGCTTGAACTAGAAGCTGAAGAGATGGAAGCGTTGGAAGAAGCGTTGGAAGCGGCGAGACGCTGGAAAAACCAAAGCGAAGAATCCGAGCGACGGCGCGCGCGCGAAGTCGCCATAGCGAGAGAACAGGCGTCGGATTTACGGAAAACTATTGAAAAGTTGCGCAGAGAGGCGAACGAATCGAAAGAATATACCGACGAACTCGAAAAAATCGTAGAACGCATTGCGAAAAATGTGTCTAGGACAGATTTTGTCGAGCGATGATACTATTTATAAATAATAATAGATGCTCATGTAATAATGTTTGTGATGTAATAAATAAATGTAGACGTATGTAGTAACACAGTATCTTTTTCGTTTCTATTCGCTATTCGTGTGAGTATTTGGCTAATACCAAGTAAGTCATAGTGCAAGATTTTTGGTCTTTGCGAAATGCGATGAAGCCATCAGAGCCCGCGAGAATTTCGCTATTGTGTTGATCATCGCGACAAATTCCGATCTTGTGATGACATCTTCGTTCATGAGCACCTCTTCAGGTAAGAGCAAGATTTTCAACGCAGTCCCAATGCCAAGAATCTGCAACTTTCCGTGTAATCTGCATTTCTGACACGCCACGCAATCGATGACTTCGGTAATATTTCGAAAAATATCTTTGAACTGCATTTTATCGCTACCGCCACTATTCACGAGCACTTCGCTGGCGACTCCAACGTCGTTAAACAAACGCGCTTCGTCAAAGGCGTTAAAAAGTTCTTCGCATGACTTCCCTAAAACTTGCGGCGAATCCAGTAGCTTCATTTTCAGCTGCCTCGTCTTCTCGTCCTCAATCGTGTCCTGGCCTAAATCGGTCGGGAATTTTGCTAAAGCCGGCGTCGCTTTCCGCAAAGCTCTCAACATGACGACGAAAGAAAAGTGTAAATTCTTTAGGCGTTCGGGATGGTTCTCAAATAGCTGCGCAAATCTCGCAGGATCGGGAAGCCACTCTTCATCTTCGCTTTGAGGCGGATTCGCGTGTAACGCTACGTGAATGTTGACGCTCGCGTGCATCCCAGAGAGTAACCGATACAAAACGCGCTCTTCATAACACAAACCGTCTTCTTTCTTTTCTCCTTTCAAACAGTTTTCCTCGTAAATCGCCTTCCAAACGTGCGATCCGTTATACCCCGTCCATCGCTCTGGGTTCAGTCGTAAGTTTACGTACGAAGAATGTTCCTCTTCCTCTTCTTCTATTTTTTTTATAGTATCCTTGTTCTCTGGCGCGGTACAGATATCCAACCAAAACTTTGGGCTGGTTTGATTCTTTGAACAATCTTCCTCGTCGATAAAAGACATCGTTTTATCTTCTTTACTCGTAATGGTCGTATCCACTGGATCTGAAAACGGCGCTCGTGGAATGGACGCTTTACTACTACTAGCACTACTACTACTACTACTACTTCCGAAGATATCGTCAAACCCGGCCGGTTCGGTCGAGAGCGAACACATCGTCGTCCTCGGACGAATGTCCGCATTGACCTCCTTCTTATCGTTACTCTCTTCAAAATATAACCCATCTTCGCTCGGTTTCGCTTTACCATTCCCAAACGAAGCAGGAGGGGCCGAACACGACCCGCCCTCCTCTTCCTTCCCCTCTTTTCCTCCTCCTTTAATTCCATTTTGCCAATTTTGCCAAAACTTACACTCTCTCGTCAAATCCACGCGAAAGAGTCTAAAAAACGTTTGATTGCTCAACTCGGTCAACACGTCGTGTAAGTATTCCTCGTTGATGTTTTCTACCACTTTTGCTCCGCAGGTAAGTTCGGGAACAAAATCGTTGTTTTGGTGGTGGTTTAATAAAGGATTCGAAAACGATTTCGACGACAGTAATCGATTTTTTGTCAAAAGCGCGGGGCCGACGCCGAAAAGGACGACGACGACGAAAATGAAGAAGAAGAAGATGCGGAGAAGGAGTGGGAGGAGCGACGACGACGAAGTTTTCTTCTTCTTCTTCTTCGTCGATGCGGGGGAGGAAGGAGACGCGCGTCTTCTTCGTCCACCAAACCCGTCGTCGTCTTCCATTTTTCTTCTTTCTTCTTCTAATAAACAACAACGCGTGGGGAATGAGGAAAGAAAAATGAAGAAGACGAAGAACACAGAAGAAAAAAGAACAGAAGAAGAAGAAGAAGAAGAAGTTTTCTCTTTTTTTTGCTCTTCTGTTTTGCGCTGTGTTTGCTGATTTTCTCGTCTTCTTCGATTTAAAAATATCTTCGTATCAGAGAAAGAAAAAAGTGTCTCACACAGAAAAAGTCACTTTTCTCCTTTTGATTCTATATCGCGCCGCATAAAACACGCGCTCAAAACGCAAAACAACCACCACTATCTCGATCTAAAATACACATTTTTGATTCATACATACTTCAAGTAAAGAGATCTACTCGCGCTGCCATCAATGGCAGCTTCGCGCATCACCCGCAAACGAACAAACGCATCATCATCGTTGAAGGCAAAAAAATTCCCTCCTCCATCTTCTTCTACAAAAAGCGTCCATGAAGTGGCAATTTTGAAGAATGAACAAAAAGAGGAGGAGGAAAAGCGCGATGAAAAACCTGGTTGCGATGAGATTACAGATCCAAAACGCGATGGAAACGATCAATCGAACGGTGAAGCTTTGGAAAATCACTCAATTCCGTTGATCCACGCGAATGCGGCGGCGAAAACCGTGGACGCGAATCCGCATTTGTCACCGCCTAAATTTTCGTACAAAAAAGTGCCTTCGAATACTATTATTCAACCGTCGTCCTCGGCGGGAAACGAATGGACGCCGCGACACTTTCCTCCGGTCTTTTCACTTCAACAACAACAACAACAACATCATCATCAACATCAACATCAACATCAACAACAGATGCTGCAGATGATGATGTCACACCACGCTGGAATGATGGATCCGTCTTCAAACGCGTTCATGCAATACAACAATTTCCACGGAGCAAACGGAGGAGCAGCGGGAGCAGCCAACCACCACGCCCAAAACAACGTCCTCATGGGAAATCCGATTCACGATTTTTTACAAATGCAACAAAATCCGACGGCGTTTCCGACGAGGTATTTGATCAACGCGCAGAACGGACCGTTTCCATTTCCATGGCCACCGGTAGGGATGCCACCGTTTCCGACGTTCCCGGCGGCGGCTGGTATGAGTGGGGCACGACATCAAATTGATAACGCCGCCGCTCCTCCTCCTACTACGACGCCTCTTTTGGTGAAACGCGGCGAAGGAGACGCGCAGCAAAAGGTAGACGAATACGATAAGAACGAGAACAACACCCAAAAGAAGAGCAATGCAGCAGTAGCAGCAGCAGTAGCAGCAGCAACAGCAGCAGAAGACCAAGAAAACGAAAAAGATACGAGGACGGTGATGACGACGACACGGTTAGCCGAAAACGGTAGCGGGATGTCGAGCGACAATTTCCAAACGACGACCGTGACGACGGCGGCCAACAACACATTCGGTTCCGTATCGAATGGGAAAAAGACGGCGACGAGAGTGTTACCCACGGAAGAGCAATTAGAGCATCGACAACGTTATTTGCAGCAGCAGCAACAGTTGAATCAGTTCAACGCTTTCAACGCTTTGCAGCAAAATGGCGCGGCGTATAGCGCGTACGCCGCCGCGTTGTCAATGGGGCAGCCGAATACAGATTCTCCCTCGTTCGCGGCGCAACATGCGTTTCAACAACATCAGCAACAACAGCAACATCTTCATAACATGATGAATAAGAACTTCAATAGCAATCAGCAGCATCAACAACAAATGTATCTTCATCAACAGCAGCATCAACAACAACAACAGCAACAACATCAACAGCACGAGTATCAACAGCCGCCGCCACATTCACAGACGACGACAACCACGCCGAAGAAAGGGAAGCAAGGCGTTCCAAAATCGAACAGAAACCGTTTAGTTTGGAACGATGAGTTGCACAGAAGGTTTATGAACGCGGTGAACCATCTCGGGTTGGATGCAGCGGTGCCGAAAACAATCATGCAGATGATGAACGTGGAAGGTTTGACGAGGGAAAACGTTGCGAGTCACTTGCAGAAGTATCGTTTAAAACAAATGACGGCTGAAGAGAAGGCAGCCATTAATGCTAAGAGTGCCATGAAAAAGAACGAATCGCACTCCACCATGGACGATTCCTATTATGCGGGAGAAGGGAAAGAGTTGTTGAATGGAAACGCGCCGAACAAAAGAGGGGCATCGTTGAAACGACCGGCAGGGTCAGAAACAGATATTCTCGAAGGTACGAAGAAGTCTAAAACGCAAATTGAAGGCACTGCCGACGATGCAGTAGCTCCTACTGAGGTGAACATTACTGCTACTGCCAATACTACCACAGATGGTCCCGCTGCTCAAGAAGGGAAAGATTCCGGCGAATCGAGCGACGAACGCGACGCCGGCAACAACTCTGGCGGCGAGAACAACTCCAAGCATCCTCCGTACCATCACAGCGATACCAACGAAAAGGAGCAACAGGAGCAAGAGTTGCCAAAGAAACAACAACGTTCGAAACGAGGAAAGTCCTCGAGCGACGACGAAGCTTCGGACAAAGATAACTTCGGTCAACAACATCGTGTCGTCGTCGGAAACTAAAAAGATCCACATATTTTTTTGTATTATTTTCAAACAGCAAATTCGCGGCAGACAGACGCTGCCCGATAAAAAGTTGTACACATTATTGTACCATTATATACACAGATCACTGCAAAGAGAGAAAGAGAGAGAGAGAAAGAGAAAGAGAAAGAGAGAGAGAAAGAGAAAGAGAGAAAAAGAGAAATGATCTACACAAACATTTATATATAGTTGTCAAATTCATCGCTTGTATTACACTTTTTGTTTAATGTTTCCCCTCACGCACTCTCTCTCTCTCACAATTTTTATTTTTACATAGTCTGTTGTTGTTCTTGCTTCACGACGTGATTCCTCCAGTTACGATACACGAGACCAATTTTATCGTATTGCACGGGGTTGGCCCACACTCTGCCGCCTCTGTTCATGCGATCCTGTTGCCCTTCGACTAACCGCAAATCCTCGCCTAAAACTTGATTCGC
>Ga0257106_1000012_pt1 | contig 90570 bp, 73 predicted proteins | sample LP_taG_3_FD_190177 | JGI IMG/M metagenome (GOLD analysis project Ga0257106, IMG submission 190177) | Marine microbial communities from Northeast Subartic Pacific Ocean, Canada - LP_J_2011_P26_10m | ecosystem: Environmental > Aquatic > Marine > Oceanic | place: Canada: Northeast Subartic Pacific...
TCGCCTCTGAGTAATCTCTCGATGCGTTTGTTCAAACGAGCGTCGGCACCGGTTTGGTCGGAGAGTTCCATGGCTTTTAAGACGCACGAGCGCGCGCACAAGACGGTGATTTCGGACGCTTTTTCTCTCGCCACCGTGACGAACTGTTTCATTTCCGAAGCGCCGGCGTCTAAGCTGGCGGCGAGTTCAACCGCGGCGGCTTCGGCCGTTTGCGCGCGCGTCGCTTCGTGCATCAAACCATCGGCGAGGAAACGTTCGGCAGCTTGACCAGCCGCTTCGGCTTCGCGCTCGGCGTCGTGGACGCGGTGAAGGATGCGCCGGGTGCGCTCTAACGCGTGCTCTTCTTCCGCGGTGGCATGTTCGAGGACATAGCCGCACGTGTCGGAATACAAGACTGGGTTTTCCGCGTATTTCATGCCCGCCCATTCGGCGACAAAGGCGATGTCGCACAATTTCGCGCAAATAGTTCGATCGACGGCAATTTTCGCGTTTTGCGAGCCTTCCCAAACGTTCACTATGGCTTCCAACAACTCCTTCGCTTTCGTGGAGGAATGGTCGATGAGTTTTCGAAGCAAAATGTCGTATCGAGTCATCAACGTGTCCAAGTGTGTGATGCATTTTTGTCCGTGCACTAAGATGGCCGTCGCGACGCAAGCCAAGCACTGTTCGGCGGTTAAGCCGCCCGAAGACTCTTTCAACCACTGTTCGAGCTCGTCCGATGGTGTTTTCGCTTTTAACATTTCTCTAATCGTATCGATGGCGTTGTTCGTTTGCGCGTTGACGGAATCGACGTACGCCTGGTTAATCGTTTTCGCTTCTTTCGGTAACAAGTCATAAATAGCCTCTGGAATGGACTCCTTGACGTTTTTCGGGTACGAGAGATCGCACAGTTTACGCAACAACGTCCTCACAAACTCTCTTTGCGGCGATCCGTCTGGTTGTTCGCTGACGTGAACCCACGATTTCCACGGCCACACTAAATCGAAACACGATAAATGGTGCGCCATCCACGTCGCTAAACGTTCGCGCAATTCTTCATCTAATCGGTCCATCGCGCGGAAAAGCTCACCGACGGTTTTTGCCATCTTTGGTGGAAAGGAGGGGATCGCTTTACACAAATCTTGAATGACGACGTGGTAAAAGACCGGCTCGAATCGCGGCCGCGGCAAATTTAACAATTCTCCGAAACACGTCTCCGCGACCAAGTATTGACACCTTTCCGGATGATCTGCGGGTAACGGCAACGTCGCCAGCTGTTCCGTGGCTGGATGTAACGCCGCTCTGCGAAATCCAGGTTCAAACGCCCACAAAGTATCCACGACGTGTTCTTCAGCGACAAACCTCTCCAGCGGCTGCCAATCGTTCTTCTCCCATCCGCCTTCCGTTTGCGCTCGGTTGATCACTCTCAATCGAGGTCTGGAGGGAAACTTTGTCAACGCTGTCGCCGCGGAATCCGAATTTAAATACTCCTCGTAGTCTGGAATTGTAATTTTCGGCGCCTCCACGGTGGAAAACGAAAACAACTCTTGCTCGAACGGTTCTTGGACGCCGACGATGCCGGCGACCGCCCACCCTTTCAAGCCTCTCTTATCTGCCTCGTTTACGCGTCCCCAAAGCTCCTCTAACGCATCCGGTTCATGACTATTATTTTTATTTTCTTCTTCTTCTTTGCTACTATCTGTTTTTGCTAATAAAACCCTGGCGCACTTATCAAACGTCGGGTCTCTCGCGCCCATATACTCCTCCATCGTCCTCGCGAACTCCTTGTACATTCCTTGCACAACCTCATCCGTCCCTTTCGCGAACGACCCGTTCGACCACGGCAACGCGGACAACACCACCGTCGCTAAAAAATCCGCTCTCGGCTGCCACGCTTTCGGATTCAACTGATTCTTACACGCCTTGGTCTTACTCATCGCCACGCACTTCTCGGCGAACCTCGTCAACACGTCCACCGCGGATGCCTGACTCACCAGATTCGTCACCGACGCGCACACGATAAATCGCACCAACAACTTCACCCTCGTTCGCGCGTCTTTATCCTCGTCCAATCGCATCAAATCGTGTTCCAACGCCTCCCCAACTCTCGATAAAAACTTCTCCGAAAACTCCAAGCCAAACTCCTCGGAGTTGCTTTTTATCAAAGCGATCAGTAAAGCGTACACGGGCGTTTTCACCGGTAACTCCGAGACGCACTCCAACGTAAATCGCGTCACGTCGTCGCCGATTTGTTGTATGTCCGGAGCGATGTCCAAGGAGAGATTCTTCACGTTCTGTTCCGAGCCGTCCAAATGGATTATGGCTTCGCGCAATTCTCTCATCGGCTAATATACGCGCACGCAGTAAAAACACACATCATCAAATCAAATCACCACCAAGTAAAAGAGTTAATGAATTTGGAAAAAAGAAATTTTTGTTAGTAAACCACAACACGCACATCAACACCGAAGTCAGACAGAGAGAAACAAGACTAAAAGGAAACTTCCAGAAGAGAACGACTCTGCGCGTCACGTCGTCGTCATTTTCTAAAGAGTATTGTGAATGAGAGTGAGAGAGAGAATTCTCATTCTCATTCACACACATCGTGCGGCTCGATCACAATCCAAAATTACGTCTCTCCCTTTCTCTCTCTGATTTGTTTTAGAAAAGCAAAGAGAAGAAAGTGAGAGAAAAAGAGAACGGAAAGCGATGATCTAAACGCGCAAACGCGTTGAGATGCACACTACGCGTGTCAGAGAGAGTTCAACTTACGTCGCCGAGCTGTCCTGGCCTCATCCTTTTCTTTTCTAATCGCCTACTTAAGTAATGGTGTAGAGCTTTGAGTTTCTCAAATATTTTACTTTTGAGAAAAAAATGAAAACCCTAAATCAAAAGCTTAAAAAAGAGAAGGAGAAGAGAGAGAGGAAAGAAGGAAAGACCCGCACAATAAACCGTCTAAAGCGACGATGATGACGACTTTTATGAGAAGAAGAGCTTTAACAGCAATTTCTGGATCAGGAGCAGCGAGAGGAGGAGGATTTGGAGGATGTGAAGCCCCGTCGACTTCGGGAAGGATTTTTACGACGAAGATGATGGGTTTTTTATCAGACGCTGAGGGGAGCAACGCCACTACGGACGACAACAATTACATTGGAAACGGAAAGAAATCGATATTAAAGCAGCAGCGAGGACAAAACTACACACAGATGCGAGCGTACGCGAACGATCCAACCATCGACAAAGGTCTCTTCCCATCCGCTCGGAAAAAACACGAGCGAGAACTCAATGCAGAGAGGAAGAAATGGCGAGAAGAGTTCGAGCTCGAGGCGGAGAAACGAAGGGAAAAGAAGGAGAAAGAGGACGAAACGAAACACCGAGAAAGAGACGAACGAAGACGACTCAAAGCCACCGCGTTTAAAAACACGACGGGCGAGAGAGAAGAATTGAAGAAAGAAAACGACAGGAAAAGAGAGGAGAAGAGGGCGAAAACAGAGCGCATATTGAAGCAAAAACTCGCCGCGACGGAACGTAGGAGTCGGTGGCGAAACGTCGAGTTGTACGCCGAAGCGACGAAGTGGATCACGCGGGAGGACCTGGAAAAGAGGATCGAGAAAGCGCTGAATCGTCCGGAGAGGATGTACTAGAAAGAGAATGAAAGAGAGAGGTGAACGTTGTGCGTGAGAGTGAGCAGTAAAACCACGTGTAATAGTACCTTACCGCAGACTTCTCTGATCCGTTTTTCTCTCTCCTACCACTCGAAAATGCGCCACTTTTTCCACACGCACAAGTATTCTACACACAGATCGCGTTCTTTTCGCTCGCACTTGCCCCCCAATCCCGAGCGTAGTACCAGTAAACGACTGCCCCCGGCAGACTTTCAGGCTTTTCTCTTTTCTTTAACGAACGACAGCTCGTTGAGGATGACGACGATGCAGACCACGGGAAGAGGACGAAGAAATTGCGCAGATCGGAAACGCGCGATGAAAGAAGGAAAGTTGAGTGAGAGGAGACGAGCATCGTCAAACTCTCTCTTAATATCCTACGTGATTGGTTCTTTATCGTTACTCCTTTTCTTCAGTTATTCTTCCTCTCCGTTTGTTTTCGCGGACGAACTGTTAGCGCAAGAAGCCGAGATGGAAAAACGAGTCACGTGCGGATCCGCCATAAAACTGACCCACACCGCGACGAAGGCGAAGTTACACTCGCACGGCATCGGGTACGGGTCAGGGTCCGGTCAACAATCCGTGACTGGTTTTCCGGAGTCGAACGACCCCGGGGGGTATTGGCAAGTGTTTGGAACGCGAGAGGAGCCGTGCGAACGAGGAGAGGACATCGCGGACGGTCGCGTGATTCGGTTGCTGCACGTGCAGACGAGGAAGTGGTTACACTCGCACGCGGCGCATAGGAGTCCGTTGACGAATAATCAAGAAGTGAGCGCGCACGGGGACGACGAGAATTCAGACGCCGGAGACGAGTGGAAGTTTGAAGTCGCGGATGGGAATAAAGGCGATAAGGCTGGGCCAGTTTGGAAGAAGGATCAGAAGGTGAGATTGCAACATCGACAGACGAAAGCGTTTTTGAGTTGCTCGAATACAAAATTTCAAAGGCCGATTAGCGGGCAAAACGAAGTGTGCGGGACGAGCAGGTCGGATGCGAATAGCGTGTGGAAAGCCGATCAAGGCGTGTATTTCCCGAAAGTAGAGTTGTAATGATGATGATGATGAGGAGGATGAGGATGAGAACTCGCGTTGAGGAGTTCATTTTTTATTTAAAATAGTAGTTTGATTACACAACGCGACTTGACGAAATAGGATCTCTTTCTTTATCATCGAGCGGAGCCCGGCGGTAAGCCTTTCTTGGACGCATCTCGTGCGTCCGCATCCGTCGCACCTTTCTTCCAATCGTTTTCAGTCCTGTTGTTGTTGTTATTATTATTTTGACTCGCTGCATTTACATTCTCTCCTTTTACGTTGACTATAATCGGCGTCGCCTGCGGTTGTTCTCTCGCTTTTTGATTGAACCACGATTTCACGCCCGACCACGCTTTCTTTCCGGCTTTTTCAAAATCCTCTTTACTCTTTGCATCTTTTAACTCCCCCCACGCGTTCGTCAGCGTGCTCTTCAAATCAATCGGTCTCAATATCGCCAAATACGCGCTCGTCATCATCCACAAAATGACGACTCGTATCAACATCCTCGTAATCTTACTCGCCGCCACAACCGCGTCGGACGCTCGCACCCACTTCGTCATCCAAAAGAAACCAAACAATACGCCCGCTTTCATCAAAACCTTCCTATCTATCCCTAACACCCTCTGCTTATTAAATGTCAAATCCATCCCCACGTTCTTCTCTTCCATCTTTAATTGCACTTCGCCTAAAATCTTATCGCTCGCGGCCGCTACAGCGGTAAAAAATCCAACCGAAGATAACAGAAACGGCCAAAAGTTAAATCCACCAAACATGACACAAAACGGGACAAACATGAAGAAATAATTCTGCCTGTAGTACACCAGATTCGATTTCAATCTTTCCACACCTTCTTCTTTCGTTTGCGGGAAATTTAAGGACGGACTTTCGATTTCGTTCGCGTTTACGGTTTGTTTCTCGTTGTCCACGTTCAAGACATATCCAGCTGGTCGCATGCCCCAAAACTCTTTCCAAGGTTTCGGTAAACTGTCCCACGGTTGTTTCTTTAACGATTGGAAATAATTGGAAAAGTCGTCGTCGTTTTCAGTCCTATTGTTGTTGTTATATGAGGAGGAGGAGGAGGCTGTTCGACTAAACTCTTTTCGTCGTCGTCGTCTAAAGACCGTTAAAACTTTGGCATTCGTATTCGTCAATGCATCCGCACAAGAAGTCGTCCTAAAACGAACAGTTTCCGTCCGCGTCGTTCTCATCTTCTTTGTCTTCTTCTGTCCGGAGGAGGAGGCATTAAAAAAGGTGGTTTTGATGGTGCAACTCCTTGAAGAAATCATCATCATCAGTGTCTCTCTCTCTCTCTCTCTAGGGGTTTGTGTGCGTCAGAAATGAAGAAAAAATTGAGGAGACAGACTTTTGAGAGAAAAAAATTCAAAAAAAAGAAAAATTTGACTTTTTTTTCTCTTTTGCATTTTCACACATAAAAAGTTCACATTAGAAAAGAGAGTTTTGTTTCTATACATATATATAAGAGGAGAGAGACAGTTTCAGCATTAGCAGCAGCAAGAGAAGTTGTTGTTGTTCTTGTTGTCGAGCGAAATCTCTTTTCTCTCCTCCGTTTCTTTTTTGTGCTTTGTTTGACGAGAGAATTTCCATTTTTTTTTCTACTCTGAAAATTAAGAAAAAAATTTAGGATGATGCGGGAAGAAGAAGAAGAACAAACGATGCACACAACGACGACTAATACTGTGCACGAATTACGCGTGATCGTTCGAGACGCGAGAGGGATGCGCGAAGAAGCACCGCTGAGAGTGCGCGCGAAATTTGACGACGAGGAAAAGATGACCGTAAGTAATATCTCTCTTTTTTTGTTGTTTGTGTGCACTCTCGAGAGAAAATTTGTTGACCAAAGAAGGAGCCATTGACCACCATTTTTTCTCTCTCTTTCCTTTTAAATAAAATGAAAACAGAAAGCGGCGAGACCGTCGACGAACCCGAAATGGAACCAGCAGTTAGTGTTCTCGCGAACGCCTTCGGAGATGAGGAAGATATTGCAACGCGGCGGCGCTTCGTTGAAGTTGACCGTACAGACGGCGAATATGGCGGAGGAAGAAGAGGAAGAAGAGCTTTCGCGGTTGACGAGCGGTGGAAGTTCTTCAACGAAGAATAAACACGGGTGGATAATCGTTGAACCGAGGACGTTGCGGGCGAACGCGACGGCGATTAAAGCGACGGGGATTGATTGGAAAACGACGAGAGGGATGCAGATGGTGGGCGAGTGGACCGCGCTGGCGGCGGCGAAGTATCGATTGGCGAAATCGAGGGAAGTGCCTGAATTGAGAGCGTTTGCGTTCGTGAGAGAAGTGTTGGTTGGAGAAGAGGGAGATGAAGATGGAGACGAAGAGGTTGGGTACGAAGAACGAGTGAGATACGGACACGGTGGCGTGCAATCAGAGTTATTCGACGACGACGACGACGAAATAGACGACGAAATAGATACGGTGTTGAAAAATTTATCGATTGATGAAGAAGAAATGAGCAATCGCGCTTCCACGAGCGATGAAGACGACGACGACGACGACGACGAAGAAGAAGGCATCGAAGACGAAGAGAGCGACGTCATAGAAAAGAAGCATGCAACGGCGAATCGTGAAAATGCAAAACCGTTCTCGCTTCGAGTTCGACTCGCCTCGAGCGGTGGCGTCCCGGTTACGTTTCGACTCCCGAACGTTTTCGAGAATTCAATATTCAACGTGACTTCCTCGTATAGCAACGACGAAGAAAACAAGAAAAAGTACAAGAAATCAAGGAATGCGAATAGAATAGGAAAAGGCGTCGACGATGCGATAACGTTCAAGTTTTGGGCCAATCCGTCGAGTTTAGCCGAAGCGTTGTCCTCGCCGGACGCGCTTTTGAAAGTGCACACATCGTCTTCCGTGTCTTCGGTCTCGATGTCGGGATTGTTACAGAAGCCAACCGTGAAAGAGTCTCTCGTGATTCGCGAAGAACAGGAGAAAGTGCGTCTCGAACTCACGCTTTCGGATTTATCTTCCTCGTTTTCTTCGCCTCACTTTGTCGAAGAGGACGAAGAGCAGGAAAACTTTGAACCGAAGCCGAGACCGCCTTTGGCTGCGCGCAACCCGAAACCGACAGATTTTCACGACCGCATTCGCCGAACGCGAGCGAATATTCTTCTTCAACAACAACAAAATAAAAGCAAGCAACATCGGCAGTCGCAGCCGCCGCCGCAGCAGCTACAACAACCGACGTTGTCTACGTATAGCTTTCCATCCGAAGACGACGTTCGAAACACTGCGGAATACAACGCCGCTTTCGCGCTCGAGAGCTGGAAGCGCGAACGCATGCTTGCCTGGGAGAGCAAGTTCACCGAGGAAGCTACCAAACGCATGCAATCGCTCGAGGAAGCCTGGAAGCAACGCGAAATTCAAAGGAACAAAGAATTCGAACTCTCGTCTCGTCGTGCGAAAGACGCGGAAAACAAATTGAAAGAACTCACACGAATGTTGGAAAATCGGGAACGGGAAGTCGTTCGAGCGGAAGAAACTATTGAACGACGCAAGAAAGAACTCGAACGAGCGCACGTCTCAAAAACGGAACAATTAAAGCGCGAGTACGCAACGAAGGACGAAACGTTAGAGAAGAAAGTTGAAAACGCCATCCGAGATCAGAAAACGTCCAAGAAGGAGCGCGACGACGCGACCAAGAAAGCGGCGAAGCTTGAAAAGCAAAAGCGCGAGATTGAAGACATGTTTTCCGAGTACAAGAAGAGCTATTTCCAAAGTGATGTGGCTAAATTGAACAGCGAGATTGCGACGTTACGGCCGCGATTAGAATCGGCGGAAAGTGCGCTGGAAGACGCGAGTTCGAGTCGAGACCGCTTTCGAGTCCAAATGCGAAAAATGGCTGCGCAGATTGTTGCGTTAGAGCGCGAGAAGGCGCAGCTACGAGACGCGTTGGAGAAAACCGGAGGTGTTTTCCCGAACCGCGCGCACGTGGCACCAGATTCGTCATCGCTCATGATGGATGTGAGCAGTGAGTACCGCGGCTTTGGCGGCGGCGACGACGTCGGGAACATTTCTTTTGCGTGTAAGAGTAAAAATACCAAGAAAGCTTCTTCTTCTATTTCGGGAGGAGTCGACACTCGCTTAGACGCGCTTCTCGCATCTGAGAGAATGTCATCGTCCACGTTCAAAAAGGACGAGGATATTGAAATTCCGCGGGCGAATCACCATCCAATGTCAATGGTTGAAAAGCGAGCGTTGGAAAAAGAAGTTCGACGTTTGGTCAACGAAAGAGGTGATTTGATGCGCACGGGGGCGTATTCTTCGAACGACCGAGCGATATCGTTAATAGACGAACGAATCGAGGAGCTCTCGATGCAAATTAGCGCTTAGTAATAAAGATTAGTTGATAGCAAACGATATACGTGTGTACTGCTGGTATTGAAATTCACAGTTTAATTACAATTTTACCGCTCGTTTTGCCGCTTTGAAACGCTTCCAACGCTTTCGGTAACTCCTCCCAAGAGAATTCCATCCCAACTCTTGGTGGAGGCAATTCCAATTTTTCTAACTCTGATAACAAAGATAAGAGCAAGTCACTCTTATCAAACATCCATATCAAGTTAAAGCCGGCTATGGTCTTATTCTCTCCCGGAAGTTCCATCGCGTCAATTTTTGGTCTCGTGATGAACTTTTTAATCAATATCAACCAGTTCCAAAGATTATACCACTTAACGCCTCCGCGAGGCGTCATATCCGCCGCGCCGTAAACAACGTACACACCTCTACCTTTTGACAAGTTGTTCCACCCACCTTCGAAAAAATCACCTAACGTCGCATCGAGGACGATATCGACTTCAGACCGGTCGTAGCTGCGCTGCGCGGCTTCTCTCACCTGGTCTACGAAAGTTTTTCTATCTCTCACGATAATCGCGCTCGCCGGTAACGAACCTCCGTGCTTCTTCTCCAAAAACCCTTTCTTACTCTCATCGCCGATAACCGCAATCGCGTTCGCTCCAATCTTGTCGCAAATTTGCAGCGCTTGCGATCCGCACCCACCGCTCGCGCTATGAATCAAACACACGTCGCCCTCGCGTATCCTCCCGAGCGCGGATAAACCGTAATACACCGTGAGCGATTGCACGATAAACGCAGCACCTTCCGAGAAACTCCACGCGTCTGGAATCACGCGAACTTGATGTCTAGGAACGTCCACGACCGAAGCGAACGCACCAAATCGAGTCACGCCCATCACTCTCTTTCCGATTAAACTTGTCTCTCCTTCTTTTCCTCCTTTTCCTTCCTCCACGCAAACACCTGAGAATTCTAATCCAGGAATAAACGTCTCGTTTTTCGGCGTCGCGCCGTACAAACCGAGCACGGTAAACACGTCCGCGAAATTCAACCCGATACATTTCACTTCCACACGAACTTTGTCTTCGTCTTCTAATGGCAATAAAGGGACGTCTTTGCGTAGTTCTAACGCGGATAAACTTCCCGGTTTGGAGACTTCCCAGACCTCTCTTTTATTCGTCGTTGATGATGATGATGCCACGACGACTGGGGTTGTTCTTCTTCCTTTTCGCGAGAAAAACGACGACATAGATGGGTAACGGTTGTTGTAGTTTTGAACGACTTTGAACGAGGACATTCCCTCTCTCTATATCTCTCTTTTCCCGCGTCAACTCGCGGGCTTTTTGTGCCGTATCTGTCGATTTCCAATTTGAAAATTTCCCCCACAAAGAAAGTGTGTTTATAATGACATCATCATCACCATCCACACTTCGACGAAAACTACGTAAAATACTCGATGAGAACGTGTCTCACGAATCCGTTCGAGACGCCGGTTTGCACTCTCTCGCGAACGTACTCGAGGAAAACGAATTTATGCGAATGGAAATTGGAAAGTTACAGTCAGACGCGCAACTGTATAAAAAGAAAGACGCGGAGAACAAAAAGGAGATTGACGCGTTGCAAAAACTCTCGGAACCGAACAGATGGAGTGAACAAAGGTTGAAGTTATACGAGAAGCAGTTTCGTAAGGTTTTAGAAATGCACGCGGAGACGTGCGACAAACGCAGGAAAACAGAGGCACGAATGCTTCTGCAAAGGTGGAGGTTTCTGAACGCCTTGGCGAAAGCGAGAAGGAACGACGCGAGCGAAGGAGACGTGGTGGAGAGATTAGAAGAGAAAATAGAACGGTTAGAAGAAGAAAACGAGGAGCTAAGGATTGATTTTGTGACCGCAGAAAAGGCGCTGAAGAGGTTGCAGTTAGATGTTAAGCACACCATGTTGCTTCGAGCGAAAGAAAAATGGGACGCGGACGACGACGACACGGATATCTCGGAATGAGACGAAGAGAAGCTCAACAACTCTAAAGCACGACGCGAGAGCTGATAACTCACGCGTTTTGTAAATACTATGTGCTATGCTATTATGTAATACTAAAGCGCTACACGAAATAATGAATAAACTACTTCCATATCTCGTTGATGCGCATCCGAAAACTTTCGTACGAATCGAAGCCTTTCTTACCGAACACTTCCATCCAGCGTTCTTCTAATCGCTTCTGCACGGATTCCGGGAGCTTTTTCTTCCCGTCGCCAATCTTACCGCCCGTCTCCCTGACTTTCCCCACGGAAAATTCTGGCGCATCGTCTGGTATTCCCATCTGTTTCTTCACCTTATTCCTCACGAAATGGTCGTCGAATTTCGTCTTGTGTTTTCGCATGTACTCGAACGACCCGCGACGACACATCTCCTTTAAATCCGCACTCGCGATGAAGTCTTCGCCCATGAGCTTCGCTATTTTTCTAATCACACCCGCTAAATCTTCTTTCATATCTTCGAAGCACACCATCAACACTCTCTCTCGATGTTTCTCAGCAAACTGGAACCAATCCAAGTTCCATTCCCAATATTGCCCGCTGTGCGAAGCTCCGGCGAATATGGCGTCGCAAAACGTCTCCGCGCGAATCTCCTCCGGGTCAATCCCACAATACGCCGGTAAAAACTGATGAAAACTATGAAAAACATCCTCTGGGTTCCTACACACGATCACGTATCTCGCCATCATCTCATTTCCCTTCCTCTTCGCGATCGCCTCGACGCTTTCGTGCGACTTGAACAGCCTCAACCCATTCTTCGGGTCTGTTTTGCTCTGCCCGGCTCGTAAATCCTGCGCGCCACCAATCGTCCCTATTGACCGGCAATCTTCCGCTAATATGTCCCAAGGCACTTTCTCCGTGATTTCGTTAAAGTTCATCGCTTTTTTCTCGTCTAGGAATTCGTTTTCGATGACCAAACGCACGTTGTGTGAGAGAAATTGCATCCACGTCGTCCCGCTCTTCGGGTACGTGGATACGAACACATCGTTCTCGCGGACAGGGAAATTGCGTCCGTTTTCGACCGATTTTAGCGAGTGCATTCGAGAATTGCGTTCGAGCATCTGTTTTAATAACAACGCTTCTCTGTCGTCCTCGTCTTCGCGCGTTCTCATCTTTTCTCTCGTATGAGGTAAAATGCTTCCATTTTATCCACTTTTGGACTGTTCAATTTCCCCTACTTTTACTCCCCTTTCAGAGCGCACATTAAGGGCAAACAAACGGCGAGACACACGATAACAATTACAGAGGAGGATGTGCTCGTCGTCCACGGCGTTCCTTTTACAACCACCACCATTACGCGCACGAAGATGGCTGAATACGAATAATGCTAACGGAAGACGATGCGTTGCAAAGAGTCTCGTAAAAAGGGGATGCGATGCGTCGAAAACGTCGTCGTTTACGTCCTCGTCGACGCGCATCGAGGACCAGGGCAACGACGAGAGTAAAAACAATGTCGCGGTTAATGTTGTTGTTTCCTCCTTCGCGATATCGCTCGCGCTTTTAAGTGTTCTTTCAACGCCTTCATCATCTTTTGCATTCGATTCGAAAACCTCCCAATCGCTCTCCGATACCGCGAAAGAGTACAAAGTCGAGTTGACATCCTCCGAGAAGGTCTCCGGTTCCGTGAAAATCACATCGAAACTGAACCGAAGTTTACAAGAAACGGTGACGTTTGATTTTTCCTCCGTCGATGGGTTAGCGCCGAACACCAAGCACGGCGTGAACATTCACGACGATAACGGCAAGAGTTGGAATCCAGAGGTACGATGATGATGATATCAGTTAGTATCCCTCGATCGATGATGATATAACAACGCTTTACGTTGTTGGTTTAAGAATATCGCTGACATCTGTTCTTCTTTTTCTTCATTTTCATCTTAATCTTCTTCTTTCGCAAAAACAGTTGCGCCCGCACGGCGCTCCGGACTCGGTGAAGAAATTCGGCGCGAGCGCGTGTCATTTCGTCGGCGACGGGTGCGTGTTGAATCGACACTACGGAGATTTAGGGAACATTTCCGTCGATAACGAAGGGAAAGTTGCAAACGTGAAGGATATTTACGTCAGTTTGAACGAGAAGAAGGATAACTTTATAGGCGGGAAGGAGTTTGTGATTCGCGAGAATAGGGACGATTTTACGACGGAAAGAGATGACGGAGACGCCGGGAAAATCATCGCGAAAGGTGCCATCGTTGCGGTAAACTAAAATGTAAAATAATACTTCTCACTCACGCGGCGTGTGTGTGTTCTTTAATACGTATATAAGCGCAGTGTACTAGTACATCTTCTCGAATATTCGAATGCATCCTCCAATACGCCTTATAAACTCTCACATCGAAGCTTCACAAATTCACTCCCTTTTTACAATGAGGACAAAAGAAGACGACGACGATTCAGACGACGCCGCTTTTACGTCGAAGAAACGCCTGTTGAGAAGACGCGCAAAGGCTTTGCCGTCGTCTGCTGCGTTCTCGTCGTTTTTCTCCTTTCTTTTCGTCGTCGTCTTCTTTGTTCTACCCTTCTTTTTAGGGGAAAATGTCATCGTTCGCGGGGAGGAAGAAGGAAGCGAGAAGACGTCAACGACGCGGTCATTTACGTCGTCGTCTGAATCCTCGTCGTCATTCACCTTACCACTTTCCGTGGACGTCCTTTTGCTCGGATTAGACGACACGCTTGGTAACGATCCGTATTTACAGGTGGACAAATCTGGTTTGCTTTTGCACTTAAACGAAGCGTTTCAGAAGTTTTCAGTCCTACACAACGATATGAAAGAGAAAAATGTCATCGTCCCGATGAAGAGCAAAGTGCAGTTTAACATCCAATGGACGGTGAAACACGGATCGGTATCGCTATACGAGGAAAAGTTAGGGAAGTTAAGGCGGGATTACGAAGACGCGGTTGGTACGTTAAAATCGAGGCGTACGCACCGTCCTCAATTTATCGTCGACGCGAAAGCGTTGGAACCGACGGTGGAGCGAGTGATTCGAGGGAACGACGACGAGGAAATCGATTCGGATGGGAAGTTTACGGTCGTCATCGCCTTGCCATCCGCGACGAGGATTATTTATAACTCGAACGGGACCTCCGACGTGGACACGAAAGAGTTTTCGTACACGTACGGGTACGATTTGAAAAACGTAGATATGCACGAAGAGTTGAGGGCGCCGAAGAAGAGGCACAGGGAGTACGCGACGTCGAACGCGTGGGTGGGGAGTGGAAAGTACGCCGTGGTCGATTTAAGAGCGGAAGGACCGCCAGTCAAGAAAGGCCGGAAGAAAAGCACGTGGGTGTTTCCGACGAGACATAGCATCGTAGAGCCGTTTAAGGAGTTTTTGAACACGGAGGAAGGTGTTTTTGAGAGCATACGGAGGAATTTTAACGCGCACGTGTACGGAGAATTAGGGAAGACAATATTTGATGGCGTGAGGAGTTTGCACGCGCCAGATATCGCGTTCGAGACGATGAATTTCGCGAAGCGAGTGTTGGTGCCGATTATTGCGCTGAGAGATCACGCGGCGTTCGATCCTCTCGACCCGGAGTTGCATTACGAACACGCCGATTTTAAGAATAAAGACGTCGTCGATGAAACCGCCAACGAGGCGAGCGTGGATTTACAAGCGATTGAGCGAGAAGTGAGAAAGTTCTTGCTCCCCGGTCAGGAACTCGTTTTGGTGTCTGGGACGCACGAGTTACATTTACATCACCACATTGCCTCTGCCATAGCGCGTGCGAAGAGACACAGCGTCGTGAACAGAGAGGAGCGATTCGTCAAGTTTTCGAAACGCCACGTGTTGGAAGAGCTTCGCGTTTCCAGCGACGTGCTTGGACATGGTTTGAGTGAACACGTCGAAAGAGCATCGTCTTTGTTGTACTCCAGATACGGACCGAAAGCAGCCGAGCACGCCGCGCACGCGATGCTGTTAGATACGCATTTGAAGGAAGACGTAAACGTCGGGCATTTGCATTCGAAACGTGGCGATGTCGGGGGATCACAGTTCTTGGCCAACAATCGAACGAATACGGTAAAACTATTCGGTACCAGAGTGGTTCCAGTGTACCTTTTATCGCTTGCATCGTACGGTAAAGGCGTTACGTTAGATGAGGACGACGGTTTAGACGTGAGTGAAAACGACGACACCACGGATGACGATGACGACGATTACATACGAAACGACGTCGCTTCCGATGAAAGCTTGGTGGTTGTTTTACAAGACGCCTCGGAGATTTCTTCGCAAGATGCAGCAATGGATGGAAGCGGTAATTCTGCACCATCGCGTAAGGGGATTCCAAATCCAAACCCGACGCGCGATATCATCGCCGGTCTCGCGAAAACGCTCGGTGCGTTGCCGTTACCGTTTGAAGCGAGGAAGCACAAAGGCCGAGATTTTGAGCCGTTGCTGTGGGCGGTGGGCTGTCACCCGTTTGGCGGAGACCTTTCAAACACGGAAGATGTTTCCGAGGTCATTGCAAACGCCGGGAGAAGAAATCACATTGTCTCTCGTTTGGACTCTGCCATACACATCGTGGAAGCGGCGACGGAGACGTACAACGCCTTTGCGAGCGAATACGTCAACGAGAGCGATGACTACGAAAAGTATCACGACGCGCTGCCGCACTCTTTACCAAAACGCATTGCCAAGGAAATGCGAGAAAATCTGCAAGACATGAATGACGCGTTTGAAGAGTTAGCGAGAACTTTATCTTCGTTTGAAGAGAACGAAGACGCCGTGCACGAACAATCCGATTTCGTCTTGAGCAAAGCTATGGAATTCGCAGAACGGTCGAGATTGACGATTGAGAACGCGAGGATTAAATTAGCGCGGTGCAGATTACGTCGCGAAAAAATGAGCGTTACCAATTCGATATTGATGCTCCCGGTCTTTCTCGAAAACGTGTTTGGTGGTGAACACGTGTTCTTCGCGTTGGCGATTTTGGCGATTGTCATCTTCGCGATTAGCACCGGGAAAAGAAAAAGAAGGAAATATCCTCATCATCAACAACAAAATTTCGGGCATGTGAATCGCGCCATGAACAGAGCACAAGTTACTAGCTTCTAGTCCATCGTAGTACCTTATTTAAATAGATATCCTAGCAATTTCGCGACGACGTGTACGGAAATGCCGTTCCCTATGAGTTTATACTGTTGTCGTATTGATAACGACGGAGGGAAAACGAAATCATCTTTAATCCCGTGTAAACGACATATTTCTCTTGGGGAGAAATAGCGGACAGACTTTGAAACCCTCTCTGCGAATTCTTCATCGCTTTCGTTATCATCTTCCTTCACCAATCGATACGCGTTGTTTGCATTCACATCCCTCTTTGCGATATCGCCGTTTTCGAAGAGAATGAAACTCCCGCTGAACACCGTTTTCCCGTACCCGGACGTAAACGTCGACGCCACGTTGTCGGTGTTGTTCTTCGATGACGACGACGATGATACGTTCACAACATCGAAAAATTTCCAATACTTAATCTTCTTCTTCTCTACGTCTAAACCTATATCTACTTCTTTATCTAAATACTGAGCTATATCTTCTACCGCCGTTGTTACATTTTGCGACGACATCCAAGGCGGGTCACCGTCGATATCAAAACTCCCAAACAACTCTTTCCTTCTCGCCAACAAGTAATACCTGGGCCGTTTCACCGGAACACCTAACATCGTCTCCGGGGACAAACCAACGAGTTCTTTCACGTGATATTCATTCTCCTCTAACGCTTCAACAAATCTCTCCCGTTCCGTACCGAGCTCAAATCCGACGACGTTTTCCAACAAGATCCTCTTCGGCAACGCCGTTCGACGAGCACCCTTTGCGTCCTCCTTCTCCTCTCCGGCGTCTTCAAAGATATCGATTATCCTCGCCAACGCCGTCGATCGCGCATCTTTCTCCCGTCGATTCTTCCCTTTCCTCGTGTACGGTTGACACGGTGGCGACAAAGTCAATATCTCGCAACCATCAACCGAAGACGCGAGCACGTGCTCGACGTCGAAACTCTCGATGTTGCCCTCCAGCACTCGAGTCTTAGAGGAAAGATTTTCAAAGTTTGCTTTGTACACCGCGTTCGCGTTGCAATTGTTATCGATGGCGGTGAAATGCACTTCACTACTATCGTTCGTAAACACGTTCGCGCGTTCCAAAGCTAACCGCATCCCGCCGATGCCAGAGAACAGTTCTACCACCTCGAAGACGCGTTGTTCTTCTTCTCTAACGGTCTCGTCGCCGTTCTTCTTTTCCCCCAAATTCACATTCTCACGGCGCGTTAAAAGCGCTCTGTCGTTACCCCGACGACGACAAATAAGAGTATCGCGCGATAAAACGCTTCTTTTCTCTTTTACGCGCGGTGTTGTTGAGTGAAAACTATGATAACATCTCGACGAGGTAGACGCTCTTTCGAGCAGAAGCATGTGGATTGGAAAGTGAGGAAGGAGGCTTTTTGCTTCGGACTTGATATGGAAAGGAACGAGTTTTTATACCCTTTAGTTTGTATTTGTGTCTCTCTCTGTGTCTGTTATTACAAGTTATTATTCTGATTCTGATTCTGGAACGTGTAACTCCCCGTGCTCGTATCGCCAACCATCTGGTAAAGGGCAGTCGTTGTCGAGGAGGTATTGTAAACACTCGAGGTTGTTGTTCTTGTGTGCCAAGAATACGGCCTGAGAGTCCCACGGCGCTTTGGCGGTTTCGTGTAAGTACTTCAAACAGTCGAAGTGGCCGAAGTTGGCTGCCAAATCACACGCAATTGTGGTGAATCGATCATACTTACGCTCAACAAGGTATTCGAGTATATGAAGATGACCATTTGAAGCCGCCCAAGTGGCAGTATCAGAACCCCAAGGCGCTTTGGCTTCTTCGTGTAAGTATTTGAGGCACTTGAGTTGACCGTCGAAGGCAGCACATGCACACGCACTCGTATCGATAGGACACTTATTTGCAACGCAATACTTTACCATTTCCAGATTACCTTGTCTTGCGGCCTTATTAATCGTCCATTCATCCCACTTACACTTTTTCTCCTCTCGCGCCCACTTGAGCAACTCGAGTTTATTCGTGAAAGCAACTTTCCAGCAGAAATCTCTTTCTCTCCACCAACTCGGTTTATGCTCCCACGCAACTTCCAAAGTTGATATCGACACCATCTCTCTCACTTTGAACTTCTCTTTCAAATCACCCGCGCGAGATGATCTCTTAATCAACTTTCCCGTCTCACCATTCACCTCGTACAAGAATTTGAGATCGGTCCCATTCAATCTCGGAAGAATATGTTTGAAACAAATATCGTCGTTCTTCACGATCAAACTCCACAAATCTCTCTCCCCGATCCGCCTTTTCTGCGCTCTCGTCGTCACTCCAGACATCGTTCACGCTCTCTCTCTCCTTCTCGCTCGCGTGGTGGGGTGGTATATCTTTGATGAAAGCTTTATATATAAAAACGAATATATTATTGTCGCATGTGATTGGAGAAAAAAAAAGACGTTTGAGAGCAAAGCAAAAGGAATAAAAACAAACGGAAAATTTGGCTTCACTTTTCTCTCTCTCTTTCTCTCTCGAAATGAAGTACGACGTGACCGTACCGGTAGGCATTGGCGAGTTTACAACCACCACCACCACCATTACGTCGTCGTCGTCTAAGGCTTTTAAAAAGAAAGGGAGATTCGATGCGGTTTTGGAACGAGAATCATCGTCAGAGGAAGAAGCGGGGGAAGGGAAAAACTCGTTGATGATTGGAAACGTGCGCGTCGACGTGCGCGATATAAACGAAGGAAAGAAGAAGAAAAACGAGGTGTATTGGAAGTACGACGATTCAGACGACGACGATTCAGACGACGATGGTATGGATGATGACGAGGAAGACGTTGAGTCGTATTCGTCCACCTCTTCTTCCTCTTCTTCCTCTGATGGAGACAACAACATGGAAGAGGAACAACTCTCGGATTCGGCGGGATACGAGCGGCAGTTGAAAGCAATCGCCGGGATGGCGTTGGACGGAGGTTACGGTGGAGGGTACTTGGTTCCAAGCCCGGGGTCGTCGTTTGGCGAGAGCAGCAGTTCAGGCGAAGAGGATGATTGGACGTCGAAAAAAGGACGGCAGAAAGCGTTGGCGAAGAAGCGCAGGGCGAAGCGAGCGGCGCAGGAACAGTTGATGGAAGAGGAGGAGCTCGAAACGTACGTAGAATCGGTGTTGGAAACGTTGATGTATTTAGGCGAAGGGAGTTATATAGGATTACCGGCTGGGATGACGAAAATGAAATTAGAGTGCGTGAGGGATATCGTACATCAAAGAAGCGGCGGATCGTCTGGCGGTTTCGTGTTTGAAACTTTGGGAGGCGGTAAGAGAATCCACGCCGTTATAAGGTTTCAGGGAAACTCGTCCGGAGCGAACAGAAGCGTGTTATCGCATTACGGTAAAGAAATCAAAGATAAAAGTAGAAATAGACGAAATAGACAACAAAGAGGGAGTAATGGTACCAGAAAAAACGCGACGCCGGTGTCGTTTATCAAAGCCGGCGAGGGGACAGACTTGACCAAAGTAGAGTCCGAAGACGACGATGACAACGACGACGATATCGACGACAACGATGGTGAAAGAAAGATGTACACGAATAGGGGATTACGACGAGCCGCTGAAGCCGAGGCGAAGGCAAAAGCTTTGAGACGGGCGAGAAAGAAAGCGTCAAAAGGCGTTCCGATTGACGCCGGGAGAAACTACGCCGAGTTTGAACAACACTCGAACGCTATTGGAAGTAAATTGATGGAAAAGATGGGCTTTACGCACGGCACTGGACTCGGTGCGAAGAGAGACGGGAAAGCAGAGCCAGTTGAGGCGGTGATGCGAAAGAAACGTGCCGGACTAGGCACTTGAGTAATGCAGTAGTACGAGGTAAGGGGGTTTTGCTTTTTTGTTTCTCCTCTGTTTCTTTTCTCTCTTTGTTCGCGTGCGCAGTGATGTTCAATTTAGCTTAATCTTTTCTGACTATCCAACGTGAAGATACCAATGACAAATTTACTGAGCGCATGCATTCGTTTCATTCTTTTGATGTTTTCTGTTCTATCCGACTGGCGTAGCATCTGACGACTTCTCTCTTTTATCTCTCCGTTGAATAAAGAATGATAGTACTTGTGTATCAAAAATGTAAACTAAAATGTAATACTACAACATTATCGCTACAAATCCATCGCTTCAAATGCCTCTTCCTGCGCGGTTTCGTACGACGGGTTTCGCGTCATGTTCTGTTCCTCTCTTTTCACAAAGTCTTCCTCTTTCGTATTCGGGTCGTCGCCGGCGTCGGAAGTGTCGTCGCCGGTATCCTCCGTATCGTCGCCGCTTTCCGCCGGTTTCGCCGCTCGCCCGCATATATACGCAGAATGTTTCTCCAGTTCCTGCATGACTTCCTCTTTCGGACGCGTGATGAGATCGGATATGCGCCAAAATTGGCACGTGGACGCGACATTTGCGCCCGATCCCGAGCTCACTACCGTCCACGGATCGTGAGGGTTCCACTGAAAATCCGTGATAGGGTTCCTGTGCCCCGAGTGCGTGAAGAGAAGTTCATCCGGCGGAGCTTCGCCGAAACGAGACTTCTTCGGTTTGTTCGTATTTCCATCATCTCCTTCGCCGCTGTCGTTTTCGGCACCAGCGGTGGCGCCGTCAGTATTAGGTTTGTCGTTGTCGTTTGCCGTCGTGGTTGCTTCTTCGTCGCTACTATTCGTTCCTTTCTTCAGAGATAAGTCCCACACGTTCAAACACCCGTCGTCCGAGGCAGACCCAAAGACATTTTCATCGTGCGGCGACCAACTCGCGCGAAGAATTTCGCCTTCGTGCGAGTGACTCATAATCACCATATCTTTTTCCGACGCGGTTTCTCCTTCCTGTTGTTTTTTGCCGCCTTTCCTCGGAGAGGAAAATTCCCCAATCTTTCTCCAATCCCAAACTTTTACAATCTTATCTTTACCACCAGTCACGATTAAATTCGTATTCAGCGCGTTCCAATCGACCACGTGGACGTCGACTTCGCTCGCTTTCACCGCGTTCACCGGTTTCCCGTGATCGCACCGCGAGTCCCAAAACAATAACCTAGTGTCGTCCGATACCGAACACAAAATGTTCGAATCCGTCGGATGAAACGCCACGTCTTCCACCGTATCCGTGTGCCCTTTGAATGTGCATTGCGCGTTAAGTCGAACACCTTCTACGCCGCTCTCACTCGTCGTCACTTTCCCATTTCTATTACTACTATCCACCGCCGCGTTGGCGCTAAAATCCGGCAAATGCCAAACCAAAACGTTCGTATCTCTCCCGCCACTCGCCACTTTGTACTCCTTCGCGTGACAGTCCAACGCAAACTCGGCAAACTCAGTGTGCCCGCTTAAAATCAAATCCGGCGTGCTCGGTTTATAGTTCGCATCGTCGTTCCTCACGCGACACTCTTTAAACGACCTCCCCGGCTGTCTTTTCACGTCCCACACGTACAACTCCTCCGAATCCGTGTGCGTCACCAACACGTCCGGATTCAAACTCCCAAACGAGCGCATATTATTTACTTCCCCGGGATGTATAATCGCGTGCACTTTCTTAAAGAACCCGAGGTTAATGTTCGACACTCTCGGCCCGCCGCCTCCCGCGTTCTCTCCTCCGTTCGCTATACCGTTCGCGCCAGCCGAAGCGAACCCGCCGCCGTCCGTGCCGTCGTCAAACAGCATGTGTTCCGCCGCCGCCACTCTCGGTTTCGTCACGTCCACGTTGTAGCTTAAAATCGTATTCGCGTCCGCGCCTGGGTGCGCTCCGGTTTGTTCCGTGATGTACACTCTCTGAGAAAACTTGTACTGTTTATCTTCCAGGACTGATCCCCATCGAACGGCTAACGACGGCCAAGGGACGTTGAAGTTATTGAACCAATCGTACAAGAACGGGACTAACGTTTTCCATCGCTGGTAGGATTCGTCCGTGGGAACGTACATTATTCTCGCGTTTTTGAGAGGGCAAACCTACTACTCTCTCAAAATACTACTACTCTACTAACGCGTTCAATGATGATGCGTCCCCTAATAAGAAAGAACTCTCGTGTAAAATTGGATTTGGAATTGGAAAGCAGAGTGTTTGAATGCATACAGAAAGCGCCCCGGCAAAACTTAAAAAACCCAAAAGCGTTGAATGAAACCGTTGTTCACACAGTTATTGTATTTGTGAGTGCTGTTCTCTCTCCAGTTTTTGCGAAAATCGTGCGATAAATGGTATGCTTAGTATGTGTGTTTTGAAGTGAAGAATGCAGAATTTATTCAGAGGGCTGTGTGGTTGGTTGCTTCATAAATAATCTACTCTTAGTTCTGTTATACCTAACACAACAACACTTACACTTACACACACTACTCAGAGAAAAGAAAGAAAGAGATTCATACTACAGTCATGCCTCGTTCTTCTTCTTCGACGAATTCGTCGTTTTTGTTGTCGTTTTTGTTGTCGTTTTTGTTGTTTACGATGAGAGCGGTTTTGACGACGCTTTCCCCTCTGGGTTTACTAACGTTCAGCATCATCGCGAGTACAACATCATCGAATATCTTCTTTGCTGTTCGAGCGGAAGGCGAGCTGAAAGTCAGAGACGAAGGGCAACTGATCGCGTCGCAACACTTTCCCGTCCACGGTTTTATTCCTCTGGAGAGTGTCATCCCACCGCTGGAATCAGCAGGAGAGGTGAAAATCACGTTAACCATATCTGGCGGGTCTGGAAAGCAGAAAGTGAGGACGACGCCGAAGAAAGACGGGACGTTTTGTTTACTCGACGTGCCTCCGGGAGATCACGAGTTACAAATAGTCGCGATTGGGTTTTCGTTTCCACCGATCGTCGTCTCCGTGGACGGGGAGAACGACGGGGAAGTTGTCGCGCGATACAGCGAAGACATGTCGACGATATTGCCGAAAGTGAAGATGCCGGAGAAAACGACGATTCAGACGACAAAGAAGAATGATGAGGAGGAGAACGCGAAAATGGTCGACCGCGTCGTCATCGCGCCGGTATCAAAAGTAGACTACTTTGAACCTTCGAATCGAGTGACTTTGCTCGGGTTGTTGAAAAATCCGATGGTGTTGATGGTGTTGATGACGGTGGTTATGGCGGTGGCGGTGCCTTCGTTGATTAGAAACATGGATCCGGAAGCGCTCGAAGAATTAAAGAAGGAGATGGGTAAGGGTAACGTGTTTCAACAGATGGCGGCCGCCAATAAGGCGATGGATGCGAGCGTCGAGAAACAGGTAAATAGCAAATTTGGCGCGAAGGAGGGAAAAAATAGTGGCGAGAATGGCGGTAGTGCAAAGAAATAGTTGTTGTATTGTTTTACACCGGACTAAAACTATATTTTCTAAACGCGCTACATTTATGCCTATCCTATCCTTGCAATTTATTACTTTGCCGCCGCTTCGTCGTCAAACATGGATTGCATTTGCTTCGTTTTTGCTTTCAATCCTTCTTTGGCGTCATCCGATGCCGTCGGGTGCGTTTCGCGCAACCGCTTCTTCGTGCCCTCTTCTTCTTCTTCTTCTTCTACTTCTTTGTCCTCGTCTCCCTCCGTCCGCGCTCGTTTATTCGCCGCTCTTTTCGCCTCATCTTCGCCGTCCGTTTTTGTATCGTCGCTAATTTTCTTCTCCTCGGTGGTAGTCACCTTCCTCTTCGGCAATTTGCTAATCTCCGTCGGCGCCGGAGCGGTGTTGAAGTACGCGTGCTTCAACGCCTCTTGACACGAGATTCGTTTCTCTGGATCGTATTTCAAAAGCTGTTCCAACAAATCAATCGCTTCCAGGTTCGCGCTGCTCGACTTCCCCCCTAATCCGCTCTTCCCGCCAACTTCCACGCCGAAAATCTTCCTCAAATCCATCTTCTCTTTCCTCGGAAAACTCATCCAATCCGGCAGCGCCGCGCACCCTCCCCACTCCTCCTCCGTCGGCGTACCTAGAACGTGGTAAATCTTCGTCAACTGATCTATATCCGAATTTCCCGCGCAAAACGGTTTCCTCAGCATCAACTCCGCGAATACCATCCCAACCGCCCACGAATCCACCTTCGGCCCGTACCGTTTGGCGCCCAACAAAAGCTCCGGCGCTCGGTACCATCTCGCAAACACCGCGCGAGTATACTCCCTCCCATTCTCCCGTTCCGGACTCCCAAAAGCTCTCGCTAAGCCAAAATCTGCCAACTTTAGCGCCCCGGTCTCGTGCACTAACAAGTTGTTCGGTTTCACGTCTCGATGTAAGATCCAATTTTGGTGACAAAACGCAATCGCCTCCAAACTCATCCTCAAATACGACTTCACGTCCGCGATGGACAAATCGATGCTCGAATCTTTAATAATCATCTCCAAATCCCCACCCGAGGCGAATTCAAACACCAAGTGTAAGTTTCTCTTCTTGCTAAACACGTCCACCAAAGGAACGACGTGTGGATGGTGCAGCTCTCTGAGAAGTTTAATCTCTCGAATGGCGGTGAAGTTGATGCCTTCTTTCGCTTTCCCGAGACGGATTTTCTTAATCGCCACGAACTGCTGAGAATACGATTCATCGTTCTTATTAGCATCCATCGTCATCGAGGCTTTGTAGACGATCCCGAACGTGCCTTCCCCGAGCGTTTCCAGTTTCGTGTATCTGTTTTTCGTCGTCATCTCTCTCTTTAAACTCGCACTAGTTTGGATGCTTTTTTTTCTCGCGACTGTCGAAATGGAAAATTTTGAAACATTTTCAACAACACAAAAAGAAACAAGATGTCTCCTCCTCCTCCTCCTCCTTCGGATTCGTCTTTATTAAACGCGGAGGCGAAATTGTTCGTTCCTGGCGTCGGGATGGTCACGCCGCCTCCGAAAGAGAAGAAGAAGAAGACGAACGTTATTGGTAAAGTCGAAGAAAAGGGAGGAGAAGAAATTTCCCCGTTGAATTGGGAGTTGAACGCGCGAAACGAGCGACTTCAATCGCCGTTTACGACGCCGCCGGTTTCGACGATTTCGACGAGCGCTGGTGGCGAAAAAGAAGCGACGAGGGGAGGAGGAGCGACAACAAAAGTGATCGCGTTTACGCCGGCGACGGTGAAAGAACGAAAGGACGATCCGTTCGATAAGGAGATTTACTTGCAAAAAGCGGTGACTTTAGTCAAAGAGGAGTTTAAAGCTGCTGCTTCTTTGTTGCACGAACAGGAGGAAACGACGACGACTCGGACGACGGAAATGGCACTCCGCGTGGAAGTGGTTCCGGCGGCGTCCTCGGAGGACGAAGAACCGACCCCGAGGGAAAGCAAAATGCTTTCGAAACCGCTTTTATTTAACGAACAACAACAAAACGGCGACGACGACGAATGCGGAGGAACTACGAGTGGCGGTGTTCTCGTGGTGAAGGAATACGGGACGCATCAACCGCAAAATGTGGAGACTTTGTTTCCGGAGGAATCGCGCGTTCCGCTTTTAGCGGTTTCGGCGGAGAAGAAAAGAGAAGAGCAATACGGCGCGAACGAGGAGGACATTCCGGACGAGTTGTTATGGACGAAAGAAACGTTAGCGCCGCTGTTAGGGGGTGGTTTGAATAGCATTAAGACAGTAAATACACGAACAGGAGAAGACGATAAGGAGGAGGAGTTAGCTACGAGCGTAAAATTGACGTTTACCAACTACGGTGCCGACGACGAGAACGTAGTCGCCGATTGGGGCGACGCGAAAGTGCCTCTGTTGTCCGCATCGGCTGGGAATACGCCGAGGTATCTAGACGGGGGTGGAGGGCTGTTGTCTCGGCAAGGCCCGTTTTCGTATGGGACCGCCGCGAACGATGAAGTCGAAGAACGCGTCGCGACTTCTTCCTCGTCGAGAGGCTACTCGTCCGGGTCGGAGTCGGAGTCTTCATCGGGCGATGATGATGAGGAGGAAGAAGATGATGACGGCAAAGAGAATCGACAGCATTCGGCAAAGTTATTGTTGGAGCAGTTCCTCATGAGCGAAAAAAAACAAAAGAAACATCCGATTGGTATGGGTTATAAGCAGAACAAAACAAATGACATAGCATCAACGAGAGCGAGAGAAACAACGGCGCATTCTATTCAGTTCAAACCGCTTCTCAAAACGCCTCCGCGACTGAAGAAAGTCGCTCATCATCAACACGAACAACCACCGCAACAAAGATCACAAACGACGCAGACTGAAAGAGAATCGAGAAGACAAAACGCTTCATCACCATACACACTGCTCACGACACACACCGCCGAACTACGAAGAAATGCCTTGCGAGATGATTTGTGTTGCGTCTTCCACGCCGTTCTCGTCTCGCGACCGGAGATTTTAGAGAAGCATTTGGCGCTTTCCTCGGCATCACCGTCGTCTTCTTTGCGAAATCGGGTCGCGTCTCTCGAACCGAGGAGATCAACCAGACGTCGTCTCGACCGATTTGAAGCGAACGTGGAAAGTTTTATGGTGTTCGCGTTGGGCGAAGAGGATGATAAAGGGCACCAGAAGCTCGTATCGTTTGACGCGTTCGCTCGCGCGATGCGAGTCGCGGCGACTGCGGCGGCGAGAATGACCACGCTTGAAGGCGTTCGCGATGCGGTGAACATTTTGAGTGACTTTGAGTCGTTGTTCACTCAAGATTGCGCGTACTCTTCCATAGTTCGCGAGTGTTTAACTTCCGCCACAAATACGGATCAGATGTATCGCCACAGATGTTCGCGACGACTCCTAGCGTACAAATCCATCGTCTCCATCTTGAACAAAATCAAACGGTACGACCAGATGCGCGCTCAAGAATCCAACATCACCGTCGACCGCGTCTGTTTACTCTTGGCCGCCATAGACGGCACGGACACCGAATCTGAATCGCAAGAAGAATATTCTACGACAACGACGTCGCGGGTTGGGGAAAATGACGCCGCCGCTCGATACGTCTATCACCTCGTCTCTTCCGCGAAGCGCAAACTTTCAGCCGAAGTCGAGAGCGGCGATACTTACGAACGCGTCCAAGAGAATAACGGATACAACATTAGTAGCAGTATATCCAATAGCAATAGTAGCATAAAAAGCATGCCTCTCTCTGAAGTCATCGCGCGACGAAGACAGATGGTCGACGCGTGGTTCGAGACGCAACGGTTTTAATTAATACTTAAAGTGCAGCTGAGAGTTTTCAAAGAATATCTAGAAGTGAAACGTCATTCAATTTCACCCGCGCGAGCATAAATTCGATCACACTTCAATCATCAATGTCGCGCGCGATTTCCACCACATCGTTTGCGTCTAAACCAACATCATTAAGGCGAACCATGTCGTCGTCGTCGTCGTCGTCATCTCGACGAGCATCGCGCGGTAAACATCAAATCAAAGGTGGTATTTTCGAAGACGTTTTGGACACGTTGTTACCGAAACCAATGTCCGATGCGCGTAAACAGATGGAATATTTCGACGGCCCTGGGGGAATGCTGGCGAAAATCAACCCGCTCGCGAAGAAACCGACAATGAAAGCTCCGGAAGTGATGAGCACATCCTCCGCGCAAGTTTTGTTTGATTTTGCGAGCATGAGTCAACAGACGTTTCGAAGTGAATTCGGTGCTTTGAATGACAACGTCATGGGAGGGCGTTCGGATGCGACGGCCATTCTCGAGAATGGAAAATTTGCGGTGTTGAAAGGGATGACGGAAGACCAGTTTGGTGGTTTTGCGTCTATGAAGAGCAGAGATTTCGATAAGGCGATTAATCTGAAAGAATTTGACGGCATTTCGGTGAGATGCAAAGGCGACGGGCAGCGATACAAGTTGATTTTATACGACACGGACGACTCGTTCAACGTGGCGTTTCATCAGACGTTTGAGTGTCCAAAATGTGGCAATTTTGAAGACGTGAAGTTGTACTTTAAAGACTTCAAGCCAGTGCAGAGGGGGAGGTTAGTGAAGGAGAACGAGAGCGAGTATCGTTTGTGCGACGGGTCGAAAGTCATGGCGGTGCAGTTGATGTTAAGCAAGTTTTCGTACGGCATGGACGATAAGAACACGAACTACAAACCAGGGACGTTTGATATTGAAGTCGAACGCATGGAAGCGTTTAAGGATTGAAAAACGTGTTGTGTTGTGTGCGTGTCTTTGTATATCTGTAAACTCTAATTCAACTTAGCGCTGCTTTATTTTGCTACATCAGAAAATTAGAACTTCTGTATCTCCGTGTCTCTGTATCTCTACTTCTTCAAACGCGCCTGTTTTCTATCTATAGGCGCTACCACTTGCTTTGCTTTCTTTGTTTTCTTCGAGCTCCCGTCGGCTCTTTGAACCACCGGTTTTAAATTTGACTTTCGTTTTAAGAACCGGTTCTTTCCTTGCGACGGCAGCGTCTTTGCACACTTTCGCGGTGAGGAAGAAGGAATATGAGCACCTAACCTTTCGCGTTCTCCCTTATGCATCCTATGCACCAACTCGTGATCCTTCCGATTCTCTTCTAGTACCGATAGACAACACTCGGGGCACGTGTACGTATCCTTATTATTCAAATCAAAGTAAACGCCCTGATTCGCGTGAGGAAGATCGCTAGCATTCGCCGCTTTCGGGACGTTGAGCCTTTGATCTTCCGTGATATTTTCAAGCTCCTCGCCTATAAAGCAGGACACTCTCACGCCAAGTCTTCGAACGTCCAAGGGTTTGGTATCCCCATCAAACTCGTGGTATAACTTGTCGAACAAATCTTTGACTGTATGAATCCAATCTTTGTAGCTTTGCGACGCGCGCGGCAACCTTCTTTGCCTCGTCACTTGCTGGAAGTTGTGTTGGAACTTCGCGGTAATCATGATCTGTCGAGGTATGAAATTCAGGCGTTTCACCTCTTTGGAGACACCTTGTGCAAAGCTTTCGAGAATTTTGAACAAGTATTCGTATTTGCTAATCCCTGGGTACCACGAGCGGTTCATGGAAACACCTCGTCTTCCAGGCGCACCATCTTGTATCGGCGGTGGTACGGTTTCCATCCCGACGCCCATGGCGACTGAGAATAAAAACGTATACGCCGTCGCGTGACACACTTTCGCGAGTTTGGCTTTGTGTGTGATGATATCTCCGCACGTTTGCACATCAAACGCGTTTAAATAGCGCTCCATGGAAGCTCCAATCCCTCCAATCTTCCTAATCGAAAGGGTGTTCAAGAACTTTAAAATGTCTTCGCTGGTAAACGTCAAGATTTTCTGGCCGTTTGGTTTGTTCACGTCTGAACAGATTTTCGCCAAGCGCATGGACGGGCCACCACCGCCGGATACCGTCAGCTTTGCCTTTTCAAAAACTTCTTCTCGTATTTTCTTCATCGTTTTCTCCATTTCGTCGGACTTTTCTTCCGGGGTCATCTCTCGTTCGTCAAACTTGAAATACTCGGTCATGTTCAAATACACCTCGTCGCTCGACGGCGCGAGGAAGTCTGGATCGTAATTCCTGTACACTTCATGACCAAGTTTGGCGATTTCCGCGTACCGATCAAAATCAACGTCCGTCACTAGCAATTCCTCAAACTCAAACGCTTTATCGTAACGTTTACCACCCAACTCTTCGCGTCTCGCCGCTTCCCACGCTTTCCTCTCTTCGTCGTCGTCTGGAAATCGTTCCCTTAAACCTTCCAGGTACGCCTGTTTCGACGCTTTCCTCGTCTGTTTATTCACGTGATGTTTATACAACTTCATCGCCGTGTGTGTTGGCATACCACTTCGAATCCCAAATTGCCTCGCCACGTACGACGCCGTCGTGCACACCGGCGCGCCGACAACAAATGGCATGTCCCTCAACACCGGATTATCGACAATCGCCGCTTGCGCGTAAAACATGTCGTAATCGAAATGAAACCACACGTGCGTCAAGTCCCTTTTCTTTTCCATCAACCTCAAAGTTTCCTCGCACGATTCTTCCAGCTCTTCAATCTCTTTCGCGCTCGTTCGCTTCCATCTCTCCAGGTTCGGAACGATCTGTTTCGTTTTTTGCTTTTCAATTTTCGAGCGTTCGGCGACGCCGGCGGGTGTTTTTTCCGTCAACTTTGCGATGACTTCTTGAACAACCTCGGTGCACGCGACGCCACTTTTTGCGCCGGTAAAGGCCCCTCCAGTCCGACCATCGCGAGGTTCTTGGTTTTGTTGTTTTTGTTCTTCTTGTTCTCGCTCGTTCGGAGGAGCGGTAGTAAAAGGTTCTTCTTCTTCTTCTTCCTGGTCTTCTTCTTCTGGGTGCTCACATTCAAATTTTCGCATCAATCGTCGAATTTCTCGCTCTCGATTCGTCCCGTCGACGAGATGCATCTCGTAATTCTCCGCCAGCTTGAATTCCCCGTGTTCCCCGACAATCATCTCTTCGTCGTCGTCTGAATCTTCGTCTTCTTCGTATCCTTCTCTCTCCTCCCGACGATGATGATGATGATCGCTCCTCCAAGTCTCCTCCTCCTCCATTCGCGCTCTCGTTTTCTTCATTCTCTTCATCACCGCTGCTGCTGATGATGATGATTCGTTCGTATGAGTATTCCAACAATCGGACCCGTTCCCGAATTTGCGCATCACCGCTCCTCCTCCTAATCCTCCTCCGTCTCCTTCTCGTTCGATGTCAGAAGCCTGGCGCAGCCAATCCGGCGACGGCGATGGCATAATAGTTTCTTTCTTAATTTTGTATCTGTCTTTGTGCGTTTTTTTATGTGACAGTCGACTGCTTTTGACGAACATTTTCGCCACTTTTTACTGAAAAAATGAGAGCAGCAGCTTTAGGTTTAGAAGCAGCGTTAGAGACGCTGAGGAAAAGAAGAGAAGACATTTTGAGAGGAGAAACAGAAGACGAGGAAGATAATAACGGAAGTCTCTCGGAAGGAGTCGTCGTCGGCGCAGGTCAGCCAAAGGTGGGATCCTCGCACGAGATGAAACTCGTTCTGAATTCTGCGATGAAAAACAACAACAACGACGGAATGGTAACGGTGTTGGAGAAGGAGGAAGAGGACGATGGGAAGAAGACGAAGAAGACAAAGTCGTCGTCATCGTCGGTGAAGAAGATGATGATGGCGCTGAGATACACGCACGAGCGAGCGCCAGCCGCGGACGCGAGGAAGTCTGTTCGAGTGGTGCGGAGGAAAAATAATACTACTACTACTAACAACAACGAGCGCGGCGTGGTTGAAATAGAGTTTAGGAACAAAGAGGAAGAGAAGAGCGGGATTCGGTATCGAGGGGTGACGAGTACGAGCGGTGGTGGTGGTGGTGGTGGTCGCGCGACGACGACGAAGAAGAAGAAAAAGAAGAAGAGCGATGAAAAAGAAGAGGAAGAAAAGGAAACCGCCGACGATGCGGATGAAGACGAAGACGATGACGACGAAGACGACGAAGACGATGATAACGTGGAATGTGCAATCTTATTCGATGGAAAAACCATCGAGTTTCGCGTGCTGGACGAAACCGTCGCCGGTTTAAGAGTGCAGCGGAAACGAGAGGACGAAGAGGAGAGCGGGATTGTCTCGAAACGATTGGATATTGGAGACGCCGCGGACGTGAAGAATAAGAGGAAGAAAGTGAATTTGTGATGATGATTTCGCGTAGTATTTTAGAAGATGTATAGAAGTTTAGAGGGGCATTATGAAGTAGTCTTTAGCGGGTATTTGAAAGAAGAAGAGAGTAAAACGTCGTGCGCTTGCTCGCGTTTTGTAACAACAGCAAATACGATTATTGCATTTACTCTCTCTACTATTAATAACGATAATAATAATAATGATAATACAACGATACCTAAAACTACTGCTCTAATGCAATTCTCTCTCTCTTTTCATCGTCACGAATTCGTCGGTGGCGCCATCCCCGCCGCCGCCTCCGCGTCTCTCTGATTATGCGGCTTCGGCCCGCTCGCGATTTGTTTCTTCAATTTCTTAAACCTTTTCGTCTTGGTGTGATTCTTCAACGCCAACGCGCTTTCGAAGTGCCTCCCGGTCACTTTGCAATAAAACTTCCCCATCCCCGGCACGTCCTCGTTTAACTCGGTTCGGTTCACCGTCCCAGGTTTCTCGGGTTCGTGATACTCGTCGTATAAAACGTCCACGTGCGTGGCTAAAAACGTCGCTCGGAGTTTCTGTTTGTGCAGGTACTTGTGGCCGTGATTGCCTTTGTGCTTGTGTTGTTTCGTTTTGCTTTTCGGCATATTGTTCTTCTTAGTATTATATACAAAACAACACACACACACACACACACACACACACAAACACAAACACTCTGTCTCTCTCCGTCTCTCTCTCTCTCTCTCTTAGTCGTACCAGTAGTGTGCGTATTACGTGCGTGAAACAGTTCTTCTTCTTCTCTTTGTGCTGTGAAAGTTGTTCTCCCCCCAAACAACAACAGGGGCTGCTCTTTTGCTGTTTTTTGTTGTTTCGACCAATTAAGTTTGAAAAAATTCAAACGTTTCTCTCTCTCTTTTCTCGCACATAAAAAATCATCAGAATAAAGAGAGTATATACTTTCAAGCGCGCGCGTGAGAGAGACGCGCAAATACTATATATACACACACACACGTACGCCTATATATATATATTGATTTCACCAATCCCCACGCGTTAGAGGAGGAGACGGAGGAGAGTAAAGAGAGAGAGTGAATACTAAAAGTAATATATAAAAATAAAAGATGAGTTCCGGAGTGATTCCAAACGACGACTGCAAACCGGCGTTCGATAAAGTCCGTCTCGGGAAAGTGAAATACGTGACGTATAAAATCGACGACAAAGCGGAGAAGACGGAAGTGTGTGCGATTGGAGAGACAAAGGTATGATGTTATTATTCGATAGGGTTTTGTTTTTGTAGCAGCTGCGCGCTGATCATCGTATTCTTCTTCGTACTCGCGAGCCGCGATCTCTCTTTCAGCAATCTGACACCAAACGTCTCTCTTCTATTTATTCTTTTCACAACTTTTGTTTCTCATATCCGCGAACGCATACAGGCGGAGTTCAAATTTGAAAAATTCCTCTCGTTGCTCCCGGAAACGGGGTCTCGATACGCGGTTCTCGATTGGGACGTGACCACAGACGACGGCAGGCAGTTTAGTAAGTTATTTTTTATCAGTTGGGTTCCGGACTCGTGTAAAGCGAAGGAGAAGATGTTGTACGCTTCGTCGAAGCAGAGTTTACGAAACGCCTTGAGCGGGGTGCACTTGGATCATCAAGCGGCGGATATGGACGACGTGACGGAAGAGATTTTCACCTTGAAAGCGCTTGGGAAGTAGGCAGAGAAAGAGAGAGAGAGAGAAAGAGAGCGCGCGCGAGAGAGAGAGACCTTACCCATATACATACAACAAAACCCGATATTTTTAATAACTAATAGTACATAGAACAGTAAAAGTGAAGAGAGAAAGAGAGAGAGAGACGCTGCGCAAAAACATTGATCGTTGGAATACGTTCACATTTTTACGCCTTGATTTCAAGCGATGCTTCACAACTTCATACAACAAAGCGCAAACCATCATGATTTAAAACGCAGAGTATATATCGAAAAAGAAATCGAACAAAATGACATCCTACTCTCACACTGACTCTTCCTCTCCGTTAAACCCGCGTCGTCGCGCTCTCTATCACTCTCACGTCCTCCGACACCTCCCGAAATTCGCCTCCGCGTTTGCGTACGGCGCGAGCATTTTAACGCCAAACATCCCATCGCAAATGCTCGATTACATCATCGTCGTCGACGACGCTCGCGAATGGCACGAAGCAAACATGCGTTTGAATCCTTCGCACTATTCGAGAGTTTTACGCTTCTTCGGAGCGAGTGCTGTCGACGCGGTGTCGAACACTATCGGCGTTGGGGTACATTTCAACGCGTACGTGGACATTGAAACTCCGAATTTGGAGGCGTTCAAGCAGACGAGATATAAATACGGCGTTGTCGAGCGGAGGACGATTGAAAGGGACGTGGAAGGATGGGATAATTTGTTTTTAGCTGGTAGGATGCAAAAACCGTACGAGCGGGTGATGGGTGTAAGAGAAGAAGAAGAAGAAGAAGTTAATGATGATGATAACGGTCTCGCGTTAGATGCGTTGAACGGTAAGAAGAACAAGAGAGCGGCGTTGGCATACGCTTTGTTAGTTTCGAGAGGAAGTGGGAAAAGTAAAGGGACGACGACGGTCGAAGAAAGGGATTTGTACGAAACTATTGCGAATTTGAGTTACGATGGTGATATAAGACATGTTTTTGGTGCGGAAGATGCGCAGAAAGCGAGGAGGATTGTGGACGGGTCGTTCGAGAAGATGCGCGAGTGGTACGAGGAGAGTTTTCGAGATTTTCGAGACTCTTTGGACGTGATTGATTACGACGTGGATTTGGATTCGAACTCGTTGTCTTCGTCTTCGTCGTCATCACCATCACCATCACAGAAACCACGAGTACTCACTCACGATCATTCTCCGCAAGCGACGAGAAAGCTCCTCGCGATGCTCCCTCCGCCTTTTTTGGAAACCATGGTTGCCGGTGACTTGAGAAAGTTGGATATGGTTTCCCGAGAGGCAAACGCGGAGACCATCGCGCGTTCTATCCGAGAAACTTCACGAGATATCGTTCGTAAAAGTTCGCTCAGACAATCCATCTCTGCGGCACTGACGACAGATGTAGTCAAAGTGGTAACGTACGCGTACCAAAAGTTTAGCAAATACAGAATAGAGTAGTTTAGAAAAAAGTAGTAGTTTTATATAGATAAGCGTGAGTTTTTGTGCGTGTTGATGTGTGTACTGTATGTATAAGCGTGTGGTAATTATATATAATTTAAACCATTTCTAATTCTCTCCTCTCTCTCCTGCTCTCACCCTCTCTCTGCTCTGTCTCCGTTTCTCTCTCTCTCTCTACTCTCTCTCTCTTCCTCTCTTTCTCTCTTTCTCCAAAATGTGTCGTTTTGTTCGCGTTTTTTTTTTCTATTTCCTGCTAAAATTTTTCTTCTCAATTTAAAAATTTTATTGGACAAACACGTTGGAGAGTTGTCTGACTTGCCCTTTGACGGACATGTCGATGAAACCAGAACCGTCCTTACCGTATTGCACGACGAAACCACCCAACAAAGACTCATCAACTTCCGGCTTTAACTTGATGTTCTTCGCCCCAGTCATTTCTTGCAACTTCTTCGCAATCATGAATTGCTGCTCGTTTTCGAGCTTCACCGCGCTCGTCACCGTCGCGACTTGCGTGTCCGTAGCCTCGCAAAACAACGTCTCAAATTCCTCGATGATCGCGGACAATTGGTTCATGCGCTTCTTGTCGACCAACAATTGCATAAAGTTGGTCGTGAACGCGTGGAACGACGCTTCCCCCGCTAAATTTTGCAAGATTTCTTTCTTCTTCTCTTCGCCTACAACCGGGTTGGCCAAAAACGCGGCGGTCCCTTCGTTCGCAGCCAAATAACCCGCGACGGTTTCCAAGTCGTCGTGCACGGCTTCCAGGGCGCCGGCGGATTTGCAGGCGTCAACCAAAGCGGCAGCGTAACCACCAGCGACCGGAGAGGATGCCTAGAATAGAATAATTTCGTAAGTACGAGTTTATCGGAGGAATACGCGCGCGCAAGCAAGCAAATTATTATCTTCTTCCGCTTAAAAAAAAGAGATATCCTAATCCAGAGGAGTAATCGAGAGGAAAAGATCTTTCCAGCCGCGAAAAATGATTGTCCGAAACGCGCTGAGAAGAGAACACAGACGACGTTTTTCGCCCGAGAAAAAGAACGCATCGGATGCAGAAAAGTGTAAAGAAACTTTTGCACGACGATTGAAGTCTCACGAAGACTCGCAAACCGTCGTCGTCCTCCATCGTTTTCCCAATCAGGATGCACTTCAGTCCCTCCTACACGCTTTCTTCTCCCTCTGTGTGTCCCTCTGAACGGCCCACAACAACAAGAAAAAACAAAAACAAAAAAAAACTAATCGCCGATTTATAAGCGTACCTTGGCTTGCGCTTGCGTGTTCACGATGCGTCTCGGCGCGACGTTTTTTCGTCGCAAAGAACTCGTGGAACCGGCGGTAGATCTCGCGAAGGAGATGGATTGCATAGAAGCGGCCATATTTAGTTAGAATATGTGCGTGTGTTTTAAGAGTGTTTTTATGATGAGTGATTTGGATTGTTCCGCGTTTATCCCTTTTCGTGTGCTTTCCAACAGCAGAGAGGAGAAGAGATTTTTGAGATGAGTCGTGTTTAGGGTATCTGACGCAAATTCAAAAAAAGCAGACAAAACAACGAAACTGCCACTTCATCACGTCCGAAACAAGCGCTGTTGTTGGTGTCGTTGTTGGTATTGTTTGCGGTGGTGAGAGACAGAGAGTAGCGATAGTTTATTCATTAACAGCGGGAGCGACTGCGATAGCAGCGACGACGACGACGATTTCGCCGACGACGGTTTCTTTTACTTCTTCTTCTTCAATCCGTTGTTGTTTCGGTTTTAGGAGGAGTAGTTATACGAAGAAGAGGAAGAATACGAACGCGAGGGCGGCGAGAGAAACCACCAAGAATCAGGAACAAACCAAAAACGAGGACAACAACATGGCCGCTGTCGCGAAATCGCTCTCTCGCGGCGCCTTCATCCTCTTCGAAGGCGTGGACCGGTGCGGGAAAACCACCCAAGCGAGTAAACTCGTGGAAAGCTTGAACCAATCGGGAGTGGCGAGCGAGTTGTGGAGATACCCGGACCGAACGACGACGATTGGAAAAATGATCGACGATTACTTGCAGTGTAAAGCAGATAGCGACGACGCGTCCATGCACTTGTTATTCGCGGCCAACAGGTGGGAGAAGAAAAAAATGATGGAGGAAAAGTTGCGAGCGGGCGTGACGCTCGTCGTGGACAGGTACGGGTACTCCGGCGTCGCGTTTACGACGGCGAAGAAATTACCAGGTTTAGACCAACAGTGGTGCAAACACAGCGAAACTGGCTTAGTGAAACCAGATTGTTTGATGTACATGGAAATCAGCGAAGATGCGGCGAAAAAGCGAGGTGGATTCGGCGAGGAAAGATACGAAACGACCGAGATGCAAAAAAACGTTCGAGAAGTTTTCGCGGATTTGCGAGAGGATTGGTGGAACGTCGTCGACGCGGACAGAACGATTGAAGAGGTCCAGAAAGACGTGCAAACGATTGCCAGAGATGCCGTGGAGAGGTGTAAACGAGGGAAAGAGTTGGAACATTTCGAGCCTGGATGGTAAAGAGAGAGAGAGAGAGAGAGAGAGAGAGAGAGAGAGAGTTTTTTTAGTTTTGATCGTATTTATACATTTTGTAGCACGCTCTGCCCCCACACTTCGTAACAAGCAAAACATGGCACAGAACCCGCCTCCGACAAAGCATCATCGAAGAGTCGTCGACTACTGCTCCGACGAGGAGGAGGAGGAGGAGGACGAGGAGTTTGTGATCGAAGAAGAACTGAACAAGCTCTCCGCGCTCATCGAAACGTCTCTCGCGAACGCGTTCGGTTTCGCGTGTTGCGACGAATTGGAAACCGACGAGAATCCGGAAACGAAACGTTTAAGCGCACACTTGAGGTTGATTTTAACACCACTCTCATCGTCGTCGAAGAAAGAAGAGATGAAAGTTGCTTGCGAAGAGTGCTTGACTGCGCTGTGGCGTGTTTTGAGAGACGAAAGCTGTGGGTGGGATAAACCGACGTATCGAGAGTGCTTCGTTCTGAGTTCGTTACGGCTTTCGCTGTGTAAACTACTCGAGGGAAACTTACAGGAAGCGATGGAGTGTTTAGATACGGCTTTGATATTAGGTTGCCCTGGAGAAATGGCGCGACCGTTCGTAAGGTTGTTGGAGAAGTTAATGCGTCGATCGGCGGGTGGCAGAAATAGAGCGAGTAGTAATAGTTTAGTAAAGAAGCAAAAGGTGGCGACGCGAGAGAAAGCTTTGGTGGTTGACAATGTTCTGCCCTCTTCTCCGTCGTTAGTCCCGAAAATTCTCCACCCGTTGGAAAGAATGAACGATAGCGCGACGTGGGAAGAATTTAAGGTGATGTATTTTAATAAGGATATGCCAGTGCAATTGCCGTCGGACAAAAGCATGCCGTGCGTCGAGAAATGGCGAGACTTGGCGTACTTCAAGGAAAGATTCGGGAAGCGGCTAATACCGTTGGAAGTTGGGAAATACGACGACGTGGAAAATTGGAAAGAAGAAATTGTGCCCTTGGAGGTGTTCATCGACGAACACTTGGCGCCGGACATTTTGAAGAAAGGAGACAAGAATAGTTTCGTTTCGTATTTAGCGCAACACCAACTTTTTGAACAAATACCGCAGCTGGCGATGGACTTTGAGATTCCGAGGTGGTGCAACGCGGGGCAATTTGAGCGATGTAACATCTGGCTCGGCACATCAAATACTATCACTCCTTGCCATTTTGACTCCTACGACAATATTTTCGGCCAAGTTTTTGGGTACAAGTTTGTTCGATTATACTTGGAGAGCGATTCGCAGTTCATGTATAAATCCGGCGGCGATTGGGAAACGACTCGGTCTTGGAACGTGAAAGATGACGACGATAGAGACGGCGACGACAATAGCGAGGAAAAGGAAACCAAAAAGAAGTTCCGCAACGCGCAAGGCAACATCTCGCGCGTGGACGTGGAAGCTCCGGATTTAGAAAAATTCCCCGAGTTCGCTAAAGCTACGCCTATGGATGTCATATTAGGCCCGGGAGATTTCATATACATCCCGTCTCGAACGTGGCATTACGTCAGAAGTCTCACCGTTTCGTGTAGCTTGAACTTTTTGTTCTGAGCAATTTTATAGATGGATAGATAGAGACAATATGTAGAGGAGAGCCTTCCGACTTTTGTAACTTGCAACGAAAACTTCAAACCACAGAAGATACCACAATAACGTTATAACGAACTTTATCCAGAAATTCGACGCTCACAACACAAACACACACAAACACACACACGCACGCGCATCCGCACACGAAGACAATCGATCAACCACTGCTCACAACAAAACCATGTTCACCGCGCAACAACTCCAAGCCGCGCCGTATTCCCAGGACATCCAAAAATGGTTTCTCATGTGGTCCGCATCTTTCTTGTTTCTGAGAAATGTGCTTTTCCGTTCCAAAACCGCCGACTTTAGCAACCGCTTCGTGAGCATCGTCCACGCGTTGATCGCGATTTACTTGAGCTACGAGTCCTTTGAATCCATCGATTCGAGCATGTTTGATAAGGTTGGGAGGAAAAATACCCCCGCGCAGACGTATTGCATGGCGGTGTCCTTGTCGTATTTCATATACGACTGTTTGTATTGCATCGTGACGTTCGAGTTCGACGCTGTCGTGCACCATATTTTTACCATCGGCGGGTTAACCAGCGGCGTGGTGAACCAGAAGTCCGGCGTGGAGTTGGTTGGTTGTTTGTTCTTAATGGAAGTATCCAACCCGAGCTTACACTTGCGGTCGTTACTTCGCGAGATGCGAATGAAAGACTCCATGTTTTCCACGTTGAACGACTTGCTCTTCGCGGGTCTGTTTCTCGTCTGTCGATTGGTTTTAGGCCCGCCGTTGGTGTATAAAACGTTGACGTGTAAAAACAGCGATTTGCTGGTAAAAATCGGTGCGTTTGGGATTTTAGCGGTGAGCGTGTTGTGGGGTTGGAAGATCATAAAGATGTTCATCAGCAAGGCGAAGAAGTTGTTAGGGATAGAGACGAGGAAGAGGAAGAGAGCGTAAATAAAGTTCTCTCTCGAAGAGTCTGTTCTCCTCGAGGAGGGAGAATACGCGCGCGAAACGTTCGTTCACTCGAGAAAACAACAACAGCAAAGAGAAAGAAAGGAGAGGGTTTTGTGCTCCGCTCTCCTCAACGAGAGGCCAGATGCCGACCGTCTTATTTATTCAAGCGTATTTAACAACATTAAAGTATTTTTCACACGAAGCTAAAAATAAATGCACACATCCAACACATGCGTTGACCCGCGTCGTCGTCCCGCAAAATGTCCACATCGCACGTTTCCTCCTGGTCGCGACTCCTGCACGACGAAAGAGACCCCGAGATCGTTTTAAAAGAACAGAGAAACGCGCCGGCATCGATCTCGAGCGACGACGACGATTCAGACGACCAACCTCGACTGGCTTCCCCGGAGACCTTTTTTGCCACTTCGCAGCAAGGTCGTCCGTCGACGTCGAGCAGAGCGTTGAAAACCTTCGGACGAGCAAACAACAACCACCACCAGGCGCCGAGGAGCACCGACGACGAGAGCGTCGTCGTCCCCGAAAAACCCTTAGTATTATTAGGTCGTCTAAAAACGCGAACCACCGGGAAGAAGAAGAAGAAAAAGACGAAAGTGCTCAAAAACGAAAAGTGCTCAGAAGAAGAAGAAGAAGAAGAGGAAAATTTCAAGCTCCGCGCGATTGTGATTCGATCACCGGAACCGCATTTGAAGAAGAAAAATTTAAAGTATGCAAAAGCGTCGAATGATGAAGTGCACGCGAAAGTACGCGACGGGTCCGCGCTGTGTCGAAGAGCTAAAGAACGAGAGGAAAAGAAGACTTTTAGGAACGACATCGCGCTCGTAGCGGAGGAGAAACTTGAGCACTTATTGCGAATCTGTCGAGAGGCACCGGACGGCGAAAACTGGCGCGATAAAGTGAACGCGTTGGAGCGATTGAGCGAAATCTCACACGCGTATTCAATCTCTAGATCGTCGTCGATGTTTATCAGAGCCATCGAAGACGGAGGTAAACACGCGCAAGATTTACGCGCGTGTTTAGCCAAGGCGGCGTTGAAATTTCTACGCGCGGTGTGCGAGCACTGCGATGCTCCGCATTGCGTTTCAAACAGTAGCAACGCTTTGACGGTTTTAGGTAAGTGCATGTTGAAAAGAGCTAGCGATGGAAGCGCATTTTTGAAACAGGACGCGTTGGATGCTTTGAGACTTCTCCGCGAACGAATCGGTCCGAATGCATTTCTGAAAATTATACTCGCACAGCCGTCCAACGTCAATCCGAGAGTGCGACGGACGATGGCTTTGTGTTTGAGCGAGGTGAGCGGCAAAGAAAGGAAAATAGACAGACAAACTATCGAGCGAGTTTTATTAGTGAAAGATGTAATGGTCAAAGATGGTGACGCTGAAACGCGAGCGTACGCGAGGAAAATCTTTTCATCGTCCGGAAAGAATGTTTGAAATGTAATTCGTGTATTATTATTAAACCACGCTCATCATCTCGTATATACGAAGTCGATTTGCTCTCTCTCCATCTCTCACACGCGCCGTGTGTGTGTGTGTATGTGTGTGTGTATGTGTGCTATACTGTCTCCCCTTACTTACGCTTCTCTATGACAAACAATTCTCTCGCTCTAATCATCGCTCTTCCCCGCCGCGTTTTCGTCCGTTCTGTATTGTTCCTTCCACTTGTCCCCTTTGTTCAACTTCGGCGCTCCTTTGTCCACCTCCGTGCTCGACAAGTTCAACGTCGATCCCAACGCGTTGTCGTCAAACTTCGTCACGTCCACGTCGTAATTTTCCACGGTCATGTTATCCTTTAACGTTTGCGTGACTGGTTGCGCTAACAAAGAATCTCTCCCCTTGGAATCGGCATCCGCTTCGTCACTCTTCGACTTGGCGTTCGCCATACCAATCGCGCTCGCCGCCAACTCCGCGCGTAACTTCTCTCTCGCCGCTTTCTCTTCTGGCGTTTCTTTCGCCAACTCTTCCTCTCTCTTCTTCAAATCGGCCATTTGTTCAGCCAACGGCGAGTTCGGGTCGACTTTCCCGGAAATGTTCGCCACGCGTTCCGTCGCGTTCTTCCCTCTCGAGTCTTCGCCGTATTTTTCGTACGTTCTCTCCTTGGTTAACATCTCGAGCATTTTCGCCGGTTCATACGAGCCTTCGTTGAAAATGTCCGCCAATCTTGGGTACAACGAGCCGAACCCGAGCGGCAACACCAACCACGAGACGCCTTCCAAAGCGCCCAAAAAGGTCCCCGGCAACCCGTGCCCGGTGAAGGTTTTCGAGAGCAACGACAAGCCGACGACTGGCACCGTCGCCGCGGAAACGATCGGTGGAATCTTGTTCGTGATCTCGTCGTACTTTTTCTTGAGCTCGTCCGCGTCAAACCCGTCCGCCGCTCGAACTTTCACCCCCGAACGTTCTTGTCCTCGTCGTCTCGGTACTAAAAACGACTTATTCGATCGCAATTTGGATCCCGAAACGGAAGAATGTTGTTTCGCCGAAACCAGCTTTGCGGAATAAGTATTGGTCATCATCATCGTCGCAGACATCAAAATCAGGTAAATGCGTTACAAACAAAAACGAGTGCAGTGCGTGTCGTCGTCGTTTTGTGAGAGAATACAATAATAAACTCTTCGTCGTGTGTTAAGTGAAGCGTGATGATGGTTTTTTCTTCCACAGATACTCGTATGGTTTTATCCATCAAACAACCCAAAAAGAAAGATTTTTTTTTCAAGAGAGAAAAAAAAGATGCAGCCAATTAAATTCTCTCTTTCCATTAGCAGGCACACGAGAAAGAACAGAAAAGAAGGGAAACTCTTTATAAAAACTGTAGAGGGTGTGATGATGAAGTTTTAGTAAAGGAGGAGGAGAAGCTTTACTACACGAACCTAACAGAGAAAGATATGCCGTCTCTGGAGAACGATGTTTTTGACGAGGAGAAAGAGTTTGAGAGGAAGAAGCGCAAGAAGTTTCGACATCATCATCCCGAGCATTTCCTCCTCGGAAACGCGCTGGAAACACCGTTCGAAGAGGACGTGCGGGGGTGGCAGAAGAACCACCACCAAAAAAGCGACAAAAACGAGAGCGGGAAATTGGCCCCGAGGGATTTTGTGCGCGAACTGTTCGCGGGGCCTTGCACAGATAAAAAAATGGTCGAGGTGCAACTGTCTGACGTGAAGAAGAATGCGTCTGTATCTTTTTCGGGGTCGACGTACGACCGAAAGTCGACACGGATGGACATCGACGATTTCCTGCGTCACCGTGTACCACACGAAAACGGCGAGGGCGTGAGCTTTTTGGGAGAAGGGCAACCCTCGTTGTATCTCGCGCAGGAAGACGTGCCCGAGGCGATGGCGAAACATTTAGATTCGTTTAAACCGTACGCCGAAGGTCTCGCGCGATACGTATATATGCGATTGAGCGTAAGACTCAGTGCGAACATCCAAAGACGCGTGTGGATGAACCATGAACGCGTTGAAACGACGCCACATTACGACGATTACGATAACGTGTTATTCGTGTGGACGGGGAGGAAGACTGTACATTTGAAAGCGTTTCGTGGGGATGGATTTCATTTTTACGTTGCGAATACTGAGGTTGCGAATCACGCCCATCCGGAAGCTTTACCAGATCCTGAGAGTTACGAGTATACGTTTGTTGTGAATGCTGGGGAAGCGGTTTTTATTCCGATGGGATGGATTCACCGCGTCGAATCGGATGAGGGAACGATTGCTATCGCGCACGAAATACAAGACGCTCTGAGTTTTGAGTTCATAAATGCGACGGTCTCGCGTTTGGGTAGTTGGGATGAAAGCTTATACCTGGTGCGAAGAAAAATTGAAGGCAAAATCGACTCGAAGTTTACTTCGCTTGTAGCTGAGTTGATAGATTCAAAGAACGAAGAGATAAAAACGAGAGCGAAGATCACTCACGAAAACGTCGCGTACATCAAGCAAAAGAGTAAATGCGAGGAAGGAAAAGAGGTCGAGTTTGAAATTAATAATCCCGAACAGCTCATGGAGAACGTTTCGCAATCTTGCGCTACACTGGGAGACGGAGGAAAAGAAGAAGGAATAGACGACGAAATCCCAAAGTATCGAAAAGATGTGCTCGCAATGAACCCGTTGCAAGCCAAACTGCACATGTTGCAACTCGCGTTACTCAAAGACTATCTAGGCGAGAGTAAGTTTGAAAAGTGGATCGGCGACTGCTCTCTCAAATACGCCGAGTCGCGCGGTCCAGAGTGGAAACGCGAGGACACGTGCAAGTCCATCTTGTGCGAAAAGGTGTACGAATACGATTTCCATCAAGCGTGCGAAGCCGTCGTGGAACTCGCCGCCAGGCGTCGTAGTAGAAACGAAGAGCACGACGTTAAAAAAGAAGTCGACGACTGCCCGGGGTCATCGTCGTCGTCCGTCGTGGAGGAATACAAGTCGTTGAGCTGGGATTATAAGCTCATCGGCGGATGGCCGAGGGGTAGCATCAGGAAGCCGTTCGATCCGCACGTCGCCGCGTTTGGGCTCGTTTAGTTCATTAATAGTAGTAGTTTAGCAGAGCTTTGTAAAATATTTTATACGTCGTGAGAACCATCGGGCTGTGAGAACGATCGATGGAACGCCCGATGAACGCGTGCGTTGCTTTCATATCTTCACTTTAAAAACTCGCGTAGTACACAACTTAACTTTTAAAATGTCATCAACGCTTTTGGTCGCCGCACCAACCTTACGCACTTCAAAGCACAACGAAACAAAGATCAACAAAGAAGCTCCTCGTTTCTTTTCATCGTCTGCTTTTTCGAGGAACGAGAAGCGTCGGTTGAGGACGTCTCTGTTATGCGCGTCGTCGTCGTCATCTGCCAACGACGACGAAACGTCGTCGTCCAAATCCTCCTCTGCGCTTCCTCCTACTCCGGGAACCTCCATGGACGCGTTAGATGCGGTCATGATGAGCCCCGAGACAGAGACCACGACGAAAACGACGAACCCGGATATTAAAACGTTCTCTGAGGACGTCCTCGCTGTCTGCTCGAAAGGCTATGATTTCGCGTTGCAAACGCTCGATGAAAAGTTAGACTTGGCCATAAAGCTCGATCCGGCGACGGGTGAGTTACTCTCGGACGACAACGAACAGTCAATAAATTTGAGACAACAAAAAGGATTAGAGGAGGAGAAGTTTGCGATCGATGTGTTGGAGTGTTTAGCGTCTTTTTCTTCTTCGTCTTCTTCTAATGGTGGCGGCGGCGAGGACAACAAACGCGTTCGAGCGTTTGCGAGAGGACAACAAGTGCCGAAACGCTCGTACGCGTTGGCGGAGTTGAAGTTGAACGATATCGATCCTTCCAAGTTGTTAGCGCCGACGGAGAACACGATTACTGAGATTAAGAAGAAATTGGGCGTCGCGGTCGGAGCGTTGGTCATTGTGGGTGCGATTGTGACGAGTGGGGAAGACGTGGGCGCGGCGCCGTTTCAGGCCATCAAGACGTTTGTGTTTTTGAGTTTTTTATTAGCGTACGACGCGGTGGCGTTAAACGCGGGGGCGCAGAATTTGGTTTTGGATTTTGTCGCGAATTTGACGTCGGAGGAGTACAAGACTCGGTTGAGAAGACACGAGGCTGGGCATTTCTTGGTCGCGTATTTAACCGGTGTGTTGCCGAAAGGGTACACGTTGAGTTCGCTGGACGCGTTTAAATGGTTTGGACGATTGAATGTTCAAGCGGGGACGTTGTTTTGCGACGGACAGTTTCAAAACGAAGTGAAGAGAGGAAAAATTTCGAGCACGTCGGTTGGGAGATTTGCGTGCGTGGCTTTAGCTGGAGTGTGCGCGGAATACGCGAAGTATGGCAACTCGGAAGGCGGCGCGGCGGATATTCAGCAGTTGGATCAACTGTTCAATGCGTTACAGTTTTCGCAAAAGAAATCGGACGACGAAGTCAGATGGGCGACGTTGAATACGATGGCAATCGTGAGGAGACACGAAGGTTTAGTGGACGAGTTGGCGAGAATGATGGGAACCGGAGAGAGCACGGCGAAGTTGATTTCAATCATAGAAGCGCGTTTAGCAAACGTAGCAGAAAAAGATATTTAGTGGAGTATATAATTTATTTGAGTCGCTTGCATGCTAAAAAGAATGTTTATTTACACGTCGTTTTTGTGCATGTACCAATGAATGTGTGCACCTAGGTACGTGTGCTAATCTCTCACGGCTTTCGCGCTTTCCAGAACAAGTAGTCCTTCTCTCGTAAAATCGTCACGTCCGAGAACCCGATTGATTGTAACTGGTCCCGTAAATCCGCCGAGTTCCAAAATCGTAACCCGTTCGTCCCAGGTCTGCTCGCAGATAAGTCTCTCGATAACGTGCTCAACAATCTGTTCTGGTCGTCGTCCAAAAATGGCACGTTTGGCGTCGCAAACGTCGTCCCCGTGAATATTCTCCCTGGTTTCAACACGCGGAAGATTTCAGCGCACGCGCTCTGGACGTCCGGCCAGCAATGAATCGCCGCCGAGGCAGAGACACCACCAATGCTATCGTTCGCAAACGGCAATCGTCCAACATCCGCTTTCACGAATGCAATCTTATCCGCCGGTACGCTCGTATCTTTTTGTGCGCGCTCCATCGCTTCTTTTATCATACTCTCGCTAAAATCCAAAGCGACGATTCCGTCGTACTTGCCGCTCCTCGCAAACTCTCTCGTGAACAACCCTGAGCCACAGGAGCAGTCAATAATCACATCACCAACTGCATCTTCACCGAGTGCCTCCATTGCATTTTCCTTCTCGACTTCTACGCCCGGAAACCCGCTTCTCTTAAAATTATCTCTCCACCCTCTCTCGTACGCGAACGAGACCAACGGACTCTCAAACAACGCCTCGCCCGGTAAGTTCGATGTCGGTATTAAACGTTTAAACGGTTCCGGACTTAAGTCCCTGATCAACTTATCCAACGAAGGCACGTCGTTCTTCGCGACCAAGTCGAAGTACCCGTCTTCGTTCATCGGATACTTTCGTCGGTCTTTCTCCGTTTCTAAACGCTCGAACGTTATGGGAGAGGCCAACCGGTATTTTTCGTATGGGCTTTTCACCCCCGCGTTGTTCTTGTTGTTGTTGGTGGTGGCCTCCTCCTCCTTTGAATCCGTAAACTCCGCCGGGATAGTCGTGTTCATCGTCGCGTCTTCTTCGCCGCTGTTTTTACCATCGATGGCGTCGTCGCCGCCGCCGTCGGTGGACGCTTTCGGAGAGTGACGTAATCTTTTTTTCCCGGGAACATGTGGACTTTGAGCGCGGCGTGATGAGAACTTCACGGCCGCGGAGAAAGAAGAAGAAGAAGAAGAAGAAGAGACAGAGCGCGGCGACATTTTCGTTGTCGTCGTCGTCGTCGTCATCGCGTGGGAGAAGGGCATCATTGAAATCTTCTCGCGCGCGCACTTGATGTGGCGAATGTGCAAATTTGGGTGCCGAGTTTTCAAGGAAGTTGAGGGAGCTTTACTACGTTTGATCACGCTAATACGGGGGTACCTCTCTTCGAATTAAATGTTTCTCTCTCTCTCTCTCTCTATTAATACAAAACTCTCTCTCTCTTCTTCTTCTTGTTCTTCTTCGAAAATTCTCTCTCTCTCTCTCTCTCTCTCTCTCGGCTATTAAGTAGTATAAATTTATATTCTCGGAATAGTGCGCAGAGCGTAAATCTCTCTCTCTCAAATCGTTTCGAATCGTTTACGCGATGCTCTTCTCGTACGCCGCGGCGTCCATCAACGAACCCGGCACGTCGGAAACCTTGACCTTCATCAACCACCCGCCTTCAAACGGCGAGTCGTTCACCGTACCCGGCGAATCGTTCAACGCTTCGTTGATTTCGATGACGGTGCCGGAAATCGGCGAGTACACGTCCGAAGCCGCCTTTACGGATTCGACGACGCCGAAAGACTTGGTCGCTTCCATCGCGGAGCCAACTTCTGGGAGTTCCACGTAGACGATATCGCCTAATTCCGCTTGCGCGTGGTCGGTGATCCCAACCGTGGCGACGTCGCCGTCAATCTTCGCCCTGTGATTTGAAAGAAAAAGAAAGAGAAAATATGTATTAGACACAGAGTGTTGCAAGACCGAAAAAAAGAAAATCCTTCGCCTTGGAAGCAAAGAGGATAGAGTTTTTTGAACAAAAAACTCTCTCTTGGACGAATAATCCATCCATCTCTTTCTTTGGTTTGGGTCATCATCATCATCATCACGACGATGAGACAAGTGAACTTTGCGCGCGTTCTCACTCTTTTCTCTCTGCGTCCAAACTCGTCATCTTCATTCTCGCGCGCAACGATATGTATACGCGCGTATATATATACATATTAAAAAGGGATAAAGAGAAAGAAAACAAAAAAATGTGTTCCCGAACAACACAAAAGGAGAAAGTTCACTCCGAAAGAACAGAGGATGAGAGTTTCTATGTACGTACCACTCGTGCGAGCTCGCGTATTTCAACCCCTCGATGACGGTGCTGTACATTTGAACACCGCTAGCTCGGCTTAATAAAGGCGCGAACGCGGTCGTTTTGGAGGTGAACTGTTTCAAGGTTTGTCTGAGTGCCATGATGAAATTGTGTGTGCGTGTGAAGTGTGATGACTGACCACCAAGTGTTCCTCCTCTCTCGCGCTTCCTCTCTCGTTCGAGCCGATGGATTGTTTTTTTGGGTGTTTTTTCAGTCACTGGGGAGAGAACACGTCGCTCGCTCTCTTGCGTTTGATCTTTTTTTTTGAAAAGAGTTTTGTGTATGTCTGTCCCCTCTTCCTCCTTTACTCCTTTTGCTCTCGCTCTTTCTCTCTTTCTTTGAGAGAATGAAAAAGCACAACTCTTTGACGCTTTATTACGAGCTCGTATATATTTCCTCATTGTTTCACACACACAACGCGAGTATTCGTCGCTATTTATTGTTTTTATTACACAGAGTAGTAAAAGAATAAAACGGTATTATTGAGAGAAGAGAGGATGGTGGCAGCAGGAGCAGCACGCGGCGCCGAATCGGGGGCGATTGAGAACAACAACACGAATAACGATTCGTTGTACTCAGAAAAGCAACCCTATTACCATTCGCGCATCCAATTGTTCGAGAAGTACTTCACTCGCGAGCAAGAAAAGATCGCGCAGGCGAAAACGGACGACCGAGAAATCTCGGTTGCACTTCCGGATGGGAAAGAAATTAAAGCGGTGGCAAACGCGACGACACCGTGGGATATAGCCATGGGGATTTCGAAAAAGTTAGCGCAAGCGTCGTTGGTAGCGCACGTGGATGGGAACGATTGGGACATGAAGAGGCCACTGGAATCGAATTGTAAACTGCGGTTGTTTTCCTTCGACAATAAGGAAGGGAAGGAGTTGTATTGGCACTCGAGCGCGCACGTGTTGGGAGAAGCGTTGGAGTTGGAATACGGCGCGGATTTAACGATTGGTCCCGCCATCGAGGAAGGGTTCTATTACGATTGTTACTTAGGCGAGAAGACGTTGACGCCGGACAACGTGGAGGAAATCGAAAAGCGAATGAAGGCGATCATCGGAGAGAAACAGCCGTTTCAGAGAATCGTGGTCAGCCGAGACGAGGCGTTGGAAATGTTCGCGGAGAATAAATTTAAAGTGGAGTTGATTTCGAATTTACCCGAAGATGCGACGATTTCGTGTTATCGATGCGGACCGATGGTCGATTTGTGTCGAGGGCCTCACTTGCCGGATACCGCGTGGATCAAGAGTTTAAAAGTGACGCAGTGTTCTCGGGCGCATTGGAGAGCGGACGTGACGAAAGATCCACTGGTGAGAGTGTACGCGGTGACGTTTCCGAACGATAAGTTGATGAAAGAATACACGAGACGGATTGAAGAGGCGAAGCAAAGAGACCACAGATTGATCGGGATGAACCAAGAGTTGTTTTTTTTCAACGCTCTCAGTCCGGGGTCCTGCTTTTTCCAAAAAGACGGCGCGAAGATTTACAACACTCTGATTGAGTTTATTCGAGAGAAATATTGGGAATACGAATACGACGAAGTCGTGACGCCGAACATTTATAACTTTGATTTGTGGAAAACCAGTGGCCACGCCGCGCACTATAAAGAAAACATGTTTGGTTTCGACGTCGAGAAGCAAGAATTCGGAATGAAACCGATGAATTGCCCGGGGCATTGCGTGATGTTTAGCCACCGTAAACGATCGTTTCGAGAGCTTCCGATGCGAGTCGCCGACTTTGGCGTGTTGCACCGAAACGAATTTAGCGGCGCTTTGCACGGTTTGACTCGCGTTCGTAGATTTCAGCAAGACGACGCGCACATCTTTTGTCGCCAAGACCAAATGGAGGAAGAGTTGACAGGTTTCTTGAAGTTTTTGGACGAGTGTTACGAGGTGTTTGGTCTGGATTACGAGATGAAATTATCCACGCGACCGGAAGGATACTTAGGCGAACTTGAAACGTGGAATAAAGCGGAAATGGCGTTAGAAGGCGCGTTGAAAGCGAGCGGGAAAGAGTGGGAACTCAACCCGGGAGACGGCGCGTTTTACGGTCCGAAAATTGACATCGCCGTCTTTGACGCCTTGAGAAGACGTTTCCAATGTGCCACGGTCCAACTCGATTTCCAACTCCCAATCCGATTTGACCTCGCATATCAAAACGAACATAACGAAGACGAACGACCGATTATTATCCACAGAGCTGTGTTAGGTTCCGTCGAAAGAATGTTTGCCATCCTCACCGAACACTACGCCGGCAAGTGGCCGTATTGGCTTTCGCCGAGACAAGTGATGATTGTCCCAATCTCCGAACTTTCGTTAGAGTACGCCAAAGACGTCCGCAGACGCATTCGCAAAGCCGGTCACCACGTAGAAGTGGACGCCTCGGACCGTAAAATGCAAAAGAAAGTTCGAGAGGCGCAGTTGGAGCAATTCAACTACATCTTAGTCGTCGGCGAACAAGAGAAAACGAACGACACCGTCAACGTGAGAACGAGAGATAATCAAGTTCACGGTGAGCGCAAGTTGGAAGATTTAATCCTCGTTTTGAACGAAGAGAAGAAAACACGAAGTTTAGAGTGCATGTTTGAAAAGGAGAAGAGAGAGAACGCCGCCGCCGAGGCCGAAAAGGTGGCGGCTCCCGAAGCGTAACATTTTTTAGAGTTGAATTTGGAATCATCATCAATACACGCCATAATACTACTGCACCAAGGTGCCGGTAAAAGTATCATCACAATCATCATCATCGCGAGGTCTCCATCATGCCAACGACACCATCAATACGAATAACGGCTTCCTCTCCCTCCTCGTCTTCTCCTGTTCCCGCGATGGTCACCATCAAACGCGAGCCACCGAACAAGTCGCGTCCGAATCTCACTCGCTTGGTCGCTTTTTTCCCAAGAGAAGAAGAAGAAGACAAAGATGAAGAAGTCGCGCGTTGCGTCGTGTGGAGAAAGAAAAAGACCGGAAAAACGCTGTTCGTCTCGAGTCTCGAGGTGAGCGAAAAGTTTCGCAGGCGAGGTATCGCGTCGAAACTTTTAGACGAAGTCGAACGGCTCGTGAAAGAATCGGACGCTTTGGAGACTGTTGAGCTCACGGTGAACACGTGGAACGCGAACGCCATCGCGTTGTACGAGAAGAGAGGATTCAGAGCGTTGGAGGAAGCAGAGGGAGATGTGGTGAAAAAAATGATAGAGTTGGCGAAAGATCCTCTGAAGATGGTGCAGAAACGAATGACGATGGACGTTGTGAAGATGTGATGTACAGATGTATATTTCTCGCGAATAAATGAACAGCCTCCCTCGCGAATGTATGTGTGTGTGTGTGTGTGTGTGGTTCTCTCACTTCTTCGGCGTGGACGGGTGGTGTAACCTCTTAATCGCCATAGAGGCGAGTCTAGATGCCGGCGAATGAATGATACCGCTCGGTTGCTTCACCTCGACGTCGTCTTTCGACGGCGGAAGGACGTTGCGAGGGAAGGAAAGTTTGAACACCGGCAACGAGTGCTTCTCCGAATCGCAGACGATGTGGTCACCAATTTTCACGCATCGCTCGTCGATGACCACGAACGCGAGGACGTGAACGTGCGGAGAGATTTCGTTGGTAAATTCCTCCCCGTTCCGTGGCGGCGAGGCGATGACACCGTGGGTTGGGTGCGCCAATGCGGAGGAACCGCCGCACACTTCCACCGAGGAAACGCGACAAATCGCCCGCGTCAAGGCGTAATTAATATCCTTCGTAAACCTGTATAAATAAACAATAGAAATAGAGAAAAGAGTGTAATAGTATTAGTCACTAGAAGTAAAAGCAAAAGCAAGAACAAAAGCAAGAGCGTATACAAAACGCACCAATCGCCGCTCGACGACACCCTCAATTTGGGATTCATGCCGTTCTGCATGATATCTTCCGTCGCTTTACACCCCGTGCCGTGGAAGAGCAAAGAAAAGCTCTTATCGCTCGCTCTTTTCAAACTACTTTCGAAAACTTTGTACAGCTTCTGTCCGTGCATGCTTTGCTCGACCATATCAATCTCGTAGTTTCTCGTATCCAAATACGTTTTTCCGCATCGATACGGCTGCGTTTCCGAAAGCGGTTTCTCTTTGAGTAACTGTTCGACGCCGAGTCGTCGAGTGGAGAAGAGCACATCATCGCGCTCTTTCTTCTTCTTCGCGGCGAGCTGCTGCTGCTTTCGCGTGCGCACGCCAACTCGCTCTTCTTCTTCTTCTTCTTTCACTTCTTCTTCTTCTTCAACTTCAACTTCGTCGTCGTCCTCCTCGTCTTCAGCAACGCGCGAGGAAGCGCTCTTAACGGTTTTCGCCGCCGCTGCGGCGCGACGGCGCGCGTACAGATTCAACGGGAAGCACGGCACCACCACCGCCGCGGAAGCGTTGCTCCCACCACTCGCCGCGCCCTTGATTTTACTGTCGTCTTGTGCGCTCATTGCGTGCTTAAAGTGCAATTAGCGCGCGCTTATTTTGGGAAAAAAGTTTACTCGTTAGATACGTCATCGCGTATTTTTTTCACATCATTAATAAACTAACAACTCTAATAAAATCTAAATCAGCTTTAATCTACACGCGAAAGTAAATCTCTCGCACGCATCACCTTCTGCCTCCCCCGTTAGTATTAGTATTGAACCTCTGCTCTCTTTCCTGGTCTAATTTTTGGACAACTTTTTTGCGCAACTGCGCGATTTTCCCGCTTCGAAAATTCCTCAGCGCAAACGCTCTTTCCATGACTTCCTCGGCGTCGTCGCTGCGTTCCAACTGCGCGCGAATGCACCCGGCGACTTCTGGCAACGATTGACACTTGAGGATTTCCTTTTCGCACTTGAGGATTTGGGAGACGGCGACGCGGTGCCAGACTTTGAAGCCGTTGGCGAATAAGGAGTCGAATATGCGCGCGACGGTTTCGGACGGGAAGGATTCGAGAAAGACGCATACGAGCCATCTGGGTTCGCAACAGGCGAAATCGACGCCGATGTCATCGAGGTAGCGACTGAGTCGTTTGTTACGCCAGGTGAGGATGGAGTGAAGGACTCCAAATTCGCGGACGGTGCCGCGTAAATCTCGGGCGTGTATTTCGCGGCACAACGCGTGGCCGTCTAAAGCGGCGGTGAAGATCCAGAAGGCAGTTTTCTCAATCGCTTCCTCGTCTTTTTTGTCGTCGTCGTCTGCTTCGCTTCTACTATTATTACTGCTACTGCTACTCGCGTTGAACGAATCTGAATTCCTTACCGCCAGCCATATGAACGCGGCGATATAGTTCATCCCCTGGCAGTACCCAGTTTTTGGATTCCTCCTGGAATACGCTCTTAAAATTCTTCTCAGCGCCTCCTTCCCGTGCGTCCGAAAAATGTCATTCTCGGGAAACGTTCGATCGACGTCTAAATCGATTTGCATCGCCCACTCCTCTTTCGCGCGTTTCTTCTCAGACTTAGATCTCTCAGAACCGTCGCGGTGGACATTGTACGTCGTGTCGTCGTCATCGTCATCGTCATCATCATCATCATCATCCTCGTCGCTCTTCGTCGTCTTCCTCCCGTTCTTCTTCTTCTGTTTCGAACCGCCGCGAAACGAGGACGACGACGCCTTTGAAGCCGAAAGCATTTCTCTCCCATCTTCCTCCTCCGCGCGTTCCACTAACCTCTCGTAACTCTCTTTCGCCACATCCGCAAACTGTCTCGCCCCGCTGAGTTCGTACCAAATCTCTCCTCTCTTTTCTTTCGGCGCGCCGAACGTTCTCACCGTTTTTTCCAACAGTTTTCCTTTTCTCGCTTTGACTGCTTTCTTCCATCGCTTCCCGTAGAGAAAGTCGTCGTCGTCTGATGCCGCTTCGGACGCAAAAGTGGCGATAGAAATATCGCGCGCGCATTGCGCGAGCTCGTTCGTCTCCCAACATGTGTTGAGATGATTTTGCTCTTTCGTTCTCTTGGTCTTCTTCTTTTCTTCGTCGTCGTCTTTAACAGACGCAAACCGGAAATCGTACCGACGGAACCCGTAAAAATCTTTCGAATCATCATCATCATCTTTAAGAGGTCGTCGTGCTCGTTTCACCGGCGTCGGCGGTAACGGTTTGACGAGCACTGAAGAGGATGATGCTACCACCGGGTGCGAGCGAAGCGTCGTCGTCTGAGTCGTCCCGTTGTTATTACTAGTATTCGTTAGCGTTGTTGGTTGCTTTTCTTTGCTCATTTTTTCTGAGTTTTCTGAGGAATTTTTAGACAAGACTGCCTCGTTTTTGTTTCGTCTGACGATGATCTCAAATACTCTTCTCTGTTTAAATCTCTCTCTCTCTCTCTCTCTGTGTGTGTGTGTAAAGCTGAAACGAATAATTATTATCATCACGCTTTGTCTCCCCCGAAAGAGGCAAAAACACGCGGTTTGTTGCTGCTCGTTCGTTTTGGTTTTTTGTCGTCGCGCGTTCGTCGCGCGGGTTCGTTATTCTTTCTTTGATCTTGGTGTGCTCTCGTCACACATGCGAGACATTTGAGCACCCAAACGACAACAACAAAAAACACAGACAGACGTGTCGTGTTCTCGCGTTTTGCGTTTTATCCACACAAAAAGAAAAATCATGCGAGCGTGCCAATCATCATCCATCTTTACCGCGCGCAGATGCGTCTCGTCTGCGGCCAAGAAACACCAAATGAAGAAGCAAAAAATTTCTACAACGGTTAAGGCGCAAGAGTTTATCGCGACGGATAAAGCGCCCGCCGCGGCTGGGCCGTACTCGCAAGGCATCAAGGTATATCATAAGTTTGATTGGATTGATTTCTCGTTTTGTTTCTTCTCATTCGTCGTCGTCATCTCTCGAGAATAATAATCGTAACAATAAAGCTCCTCGTTTTGTTGTGTGAGGAGTGAGAGAGGAGCGCGACGATCGTCGCGTTCTCTTCGTTGTTGGTCGAAAACTCGAGCAGTTTAGGCGCTCTCTCTCTTCCGCGCGCGAGGATTGATTGGTTTTTTTCTCCTCTCTTTCTTACTCACTCTTTTCACTCTTTTCATCTCTCTCTTTCCTAGTCTGGCGGCCTCCTCTACACGTGCGGCTGCGTCGCGTTCGTCCCGGAAACCATGGAAATCGTCGAAGGTGGCATCGAAGCAGAAACGAGACAAGCGTTGACGAACATGGGCGAGATTTTGAAAGCCGGCGGTTCTGACTTTTCCAAGGTTGTCAAGACGACCATCTTCATCACGAACATGGCGGATTTCCCCAAAGTGAACGCTATTTACAGCGAATTCTTCAACACCCCGGGACCGGCGAGATCTACGGTTGGCGTCGCGTCTTTACCAAAAGGTGGTTTAATTGAAATCGATGCCATCGCGGAGTGCTGAACGAGACGAGACTAAGAACAGAGAACGACGAGATTCGCGACGAGAGATTCTTTCTTCGGACGAGAAGAAGTAAAGGAGGTTTGAGGAAATCGCAAAAAGACGGACGACGACGGCAAAATCAACAATTTAACATTAACATAGCAAATACTTAGTAGATATGGACTTTCTGTGTGATTACGAATCGAATAATTCGTTATTTATTCTTCATCCTATTCTTGTTCTTATTTACGCGGTGTTGGTACTTTTCTGTTTTCTGCCCTCTGTGAGCGATTTTCTCAAAAACACAAAAAAGAGCTCTCGAGTGCTTTAACGAGAAATTCTGAATTCGTTCCAAATCATCATCATAAAAGTTCGCGTGCAAAACACACCGGCGCGGACGTAGTAGTATATTTTCAGCGACTAAATCACACGAAGAAAATGCCGAGAACACCCATGGGTAGAGGCGGTGGCCGAGGTACGCGTCGCGTCGAGTGATGCACACTTTTTTTATCGCGCTGATTTTGTTGCCGCTTTCGTCTCGAATCGGCGGCGTGCAAATTTTGGTCGTTAATTTGGAAAACGATTCGCTCCGAGAGAGGACGCGCGCGAAGCGTCGATGCTCTTTTCGATGAGTACAATGGATGGCACGCATGTGGATTGATACGATTTGATCTTTAGATTGAGCGTATACTCGGTCGGTGATGATCCACGCGCGCGTTTTACGACGGGGGCATTTGTTTTTTTAATTCTCTCTCCTCTCGTGCTCTCCCTCCTCTCGTTGGCCGTTTCCTCTCGTTTGCTGGAGACTAATAATAAATATCTTCTCTTCTCTTTTTTAACCCTACGCAATGATAAAACACAGGTGGCGGAGGCAGAGGTGGCAGAGATGGCGGCAGAGGTGGCGGCAGAGGACGGGGCGGTCCGGGCGGTCGCGGCGGAGGCAGAGGCGGCAGAGATGGCGGCAGAGGTGGTCGCGGCGGCGGCAGAGGCGGCGGCAGAGGCGGCGGCGGCATGAAGGGTGGCGCCAAAGTGGTCGTCGAGAAGCATCGCCACGAAGGAATTTTCGTCGCCAGAGGGAAAGAAGACGCGTTGGTTACGAAGAACTTGGTCCCGGGCGATTCCGTGTACGGCGAGAAACGAATTTCCGTGGATGAAGCGGACGGAGGCAAAACCGAATACAGAGTGTGGAACCCGTTTCGCTCGAAAGTCGCCGCGGGTATTCTTGGCGGTTTGGATAACGTGCACATCAAACCAGGGACGAAATTATTGTATTTAGGTGGTGCATCCGGGACGACCGTTTCGCACTGTTCCGATATCGTCGGTCCGAACGGTTTGGTCTACGCGGTTGAGTTTTCTCACCGTTCAGGGAGAGATTTAGTGAACATGGCGAAGAAGAGGACCAACGTGATTCCAATTATTGAAGATGCCAGACATCCGCAAAAGTACCGCATGTTAGTTGGTATGGTTGATACTATCTTTGCAGATGTTGCACAACCAGATCAAGCGAGAATCGTCGCTTTAAATGCCCAATACTTTTTGAAACAAGGCGGTAACTTCATCGTCAGTATCAAATCGAGTTGCATCGATTCCACGGCGGCGCCGGAAGCCGTGTTCGCCAGAGAAGTCAAAAAGTTGCAAGAAGATGGATTTAAACCGAAAGAACAGTTGACTTTGGAACCGTACGAAAGAGATCACGCGATTGTTGTTGGCGCCTACCGCGTTTCGAAGGACAAAAAGTAAAAGATATGTGTTTTTTATGAGCGTAATAAAAACAACATTAACAACAATAAACTTTAGTAGAGAATAAAGAGAGAAAGGAGAGCGACGCGAGAGAAGGCGCGAAAAGAGAGAGAGAGAGAGAGAGAGAGAGATTATATAGTAGTTTACCTGTAAGATACAAATTAATATAAAACACATAACACAAACTTCACTGCCGTCGCTTTTTCTTCTTCTTCTCTGTTTCTTGTTCGTTCTCTTCCCTTCAAACTGCTCCAATTTAATTTGTCCTCCTCCCCTTAATCGTCGAAATCAATTCGCCGAATAACAAAACTGCTGACCCACACACACAAAAAAAGAAGAAGAAGAACGAGGACAAGAAGGAAATATGGTCGTCCTCGATGTCCCTCTCATGCAGCGCTTCCAGCCCGGTCGTTTTTACAAAGACTCGACGTCCATCAACGGCCTCGATTTTCACGAATCGGAACCGATTTTAGTCTCCACATCGGACGACGATTCGATACACGTGTACAACACGGAAAGCGGTCAACGGACGAAAACTTTATACAGTAAGAAATACGGGTGTTCCGGGGTTAGATTTACGCACAGTAGCGAAGCGATTTTGTACGCGAGTAAACCGAAAGGAGGAAGCGGAGATGAAAAAAAGGCGGCAGATGCCTTGGTGAACGACCACGCGGTGAGGTATCACTGCATACACGACAACACGTACTTGAGGTATTTTCGAGGTCACACCGATCAAGTGGTAGATATTAGCGTCTCTCCGAGAACCGATCAGTTTTTAACGTCCAGCGTGGACGGGACGACGAGAATGTGGGATTTACGGTCGCCGTCGTGCGCGGCTATTATAAAAATCCCAACCGGAGTCCCGAGAGCGCAGTTCGATCATCAAGGTTTGATTTTTGCCGCGACCGCATCGGTGAACGAGGTTGTGTTATATGACGTTAGGAACTACGAGCAAGGACCGTTCGTCTCGTTTACGGTAGATCCGGTGTTGAGTAAGTCGGGGGATCTGCCGACATACGGCGTGTCGACGATGAAGTTTTCCATGGACGGAGAGAGTATTTTGGTCATGTGCGGGGGTGTGATTCATGTGATCGATGCGTTCAACGGAGAGAAAAAGTTGAAACTGAAAGTTCCGGGAGCGGAGTCATCGTTGGTACCGTTAGAACCGACGTGGACGCCGGATGGTCAGTTCATTTTGTGCGCCGGCGGTGGGGATCAAAAGATTCACTTGTGGTCGGCCGGCACAGGAGTGGAATTAGAGCCGTGGAGAAATAGACACGCCGGTGCGGTTGCGTGTATGAAATGGTCGCCGAATACGGCGCTAGTAGCGAGTGGGTGCACAGAAGGAGGTTTAGCGATGTATGTGCCGAGTAACGCGAAACGATAGAAAAATAAAAGGAGAGTTTTCTACTTGCGCAACGATTCGCGAATAATTTTTGCGCGTACTCGTTGTAATCGGTCACTCAATACTTACCTAGGTAGCTGATGATGTTTAGTTCTTATCATTATCATTATTATTATTACACTGAGCACATGATCGCACGCGTTTCTTCTTTTATCTTCTCCGTTTTGCGCTTTTACTTTTACTTCCCGAACAACCCGCCGAACAACCCGCCGCCTTTGTTCTTCTTCTTCAACTTTTGCTTCTCCTTCTCGAGATCTTTCTCGTCGACCCAGCCTTCCTCGGCATATGGCCCGCGCAAATCGAACCGTTCTCCGCCGTCAAACTCCGGCATTCCAAACGATGCCATTGGAAACGGAATCCCTCCTTTCACCGCCTCTTTCGACAACGCGTTCGCCGCTTTCGTATTTTCCGTCTTGATCTCCTCCATCTCTTTCTTGCTCAATGTTTTCTTCATGAATCCACTCACTTTCGCGCGTCTTTTGTTCGCCTCTTCGTCGATTCGGCCGCCTTTTCTTCTTTTGGCGAGAATCTCTTGTTGTCGTTTGAACGTTTCGTCGCGTCCGTCGACGTCTTTGTTGTTTTGGAACCATCCTCCTGCGTTTAACGTGCTCCTATCATCATCGTATCTTCGCCTCTTAAAGAGGACATGGTTTTGTTGGAAAATGAATCGATTCCTCTTCGTAGTATTCTTCGCGCTGCTCATGCTGCTTTTACCGGAAACGCTTCCTCCTGCTCCTCCTCGCGCACAACAATAACTGCTCCTCATCATCATCGTCGTAATACTACTACTACTCCCGATGACAAGAGACAAAGTAATGCGTCGCAAGAATAAAGATATTTTTTCTCCCCTGGAAAGATATCTCCTCCCTGGAAAGAATGAGCGTCTTCATGTATAATGTTTGTGTACTTGTATTGATGTGTATGTTGTCTACTATTACTCCTACTCCTACTCCTACTTCTACTACTACCTGCTGGACTCTACATCGACTCCCGAGGACTCGTTTTTTTCCGATGAACGGCGGACAGACTTTTCAAGACGGACACGATGGCGACCGGGGAGACGTTCAGTCTGCACAATTCAATCACTCGGTCGCACATTTCCGAGGAGAAAAATTCCACGCCGGCGAGAGAGGCGAGCGTGCGCAAGCTTTCGTTGACTGTTTGATTCGTTTTCGTTGTTGTTCCGCGAAAGTAGAGGTTTAATCATACGAAAGCGCGGTGGAAGAAGAGAGAGAGAGAGAGAGAAAGAAAGAGAGTTAGTTGTTGTTCGGGAAAATTCAAAATTAGAAAGAAGAGAGAGAAGAAAGAGAGAACAAAAGAACACCATTATCGAGAAAAAAGCAATAAAAAACGATATATAAAGACGACGATTTCACGAGCTCTTCTTACCTCGAGCTTTCGACGGCGTCTCTCTCTCTTCGTCGTCTTCTCCTTCGTTCATCATCATCATCTTTAGAATGAGTTCTCTTTATGGTATGAAATGGTAAACGAAAGAGACAAAAGAGAAAAAAAAAGCGTTTAGGGTTTACTACAACACCCTAAATATAAACTACAAAAAGGGCTCGAGGAAAAAGAGAGAAGAAAGACACACAAACAACACGCACACATCCAAGATGGCCGACGCTGAAGCTAAACCGGTGGTTGAATTCACCAAGGTACTGTTATTATAACAACAACCAGACGCTTTTCTTTAGATGCTGTGATGCTTTTGTTTTTTTCTCTCTTCTCTCTCGTGTTGTGATGATGAGGCGGCGACTTTGACGAGATGATGATCGTGTTTTTCTCTCTCTCGTCCTCATCATCAACTTCATCGGAATGAAAGACTCACACGACACGTCTTCTTCTTCTTCTCTGATCAACAACAACAACAACGGAATAATAATAACAACAACAGGATTTCCCGAAGAAAGACGCCGCCATTGCGTCCGGGTTCAAAGAAAAAGACGTCGCCAAAGTGTTCAAAGAGGGCGGTAAAAAAGGCGTCGAAATCGAAGGCGCCGCCGACATGTCCGGTTTGACGTGCTTTTGCACGCGCATCCAAAACGCCAAAGGGGAGGTGAAACTCCTCGAAGTCGCCATGGAAGGGATGAACGCGATTCCAGACCCATCCGACGAGGAGGAAAGAAAAGGGTGCTCCGGGAAGATCTCCAAAATTATAATCTCCGAAAGCGAAGAGAAAGGACAAATCGCGATGGTGGCGTACGTCGCCGAAGAGACGAAGGACAAGCTGAACGCGAAGGATTGGTTGCAAGGCGTGTGCGATTCGGATTTGGGTGGTGGCGTCGGGGGAACCGTGGACGAAGGCGCGACGGATACCTGGGCGACGGTCACGTGCAAGGAAGACAAGGAGAATTTTTTCTTTTTGAAGATGAAGGATAACTGCTTGGGCGCGGCGATTGCGTATTTGAGAGAGAGAGATTTGTTCCAAGACGATTCGTCCTCGGAGGAGGGGGATAATCCGGCGGCGGACTTTGAGTGGTAAAGAATTTAACAATTTGCGAGAGAGAGAGAAAGAGAGAGAGAGACCTTTACGCTCGTAGTAGTAAAATCTTTAGTTTTGTTATTTCATCACAACAACAGAAACGTATTATATATTCGAGAACGAATCTTCTTTCTTTCATCTCCGTTGTTTTAATTCACAAATGCTTCACTCCAAATACCGACGATACGAAACAACACACTTTTCGTTCTGCTCCTAAATGCCTCCACCTCCAACGCTCCAACTCGGTTCGTCCGAACGCGCTACTTTCGGGTTGTCTTCTGAAACTCTTTCGGATGAAGTCTCGTTGCCGTACATCGACGCCGTTTCCGCGCACGAATTGAAAGCGGCGGAAACGATGGTCCAAGAAGAGGTAATTAGACTCCTTTGTTTTATTACGTATACTACGCGTTAGATACTACTACACGCTCATTGGTTCTCGTTGTCGTCTCGCTGACTTTTTTCTCTTCTTCTTTGTTATTGTTATTATTATTAAACACAACAGATGCGCCGGATGCCGAAACGCGAGAAGGACTACTTGGCGGATGTGCGAGCTTCAACCTCGTCTCGATTCAAAGAAAAAGAATTCGCGCATTTAACGCCCGCCATGATAGAGGAGTACACACGACGGTTCGAGAAGAACGAACCGAAATTGAACCCAGATACGAGTCGGTACGAAGTTCCACCGCCTTCGGTGAAACACAAGACGAACGCGAGCAAATGGGAAGAGAGCGTCGCCAACGCGAAGAGTCAGCTGGAACACACGGCGTTGAGGATGCAAAACTTAGAGTTGATGCAAAAATACGCCGCGAACGCGTGGAGGAAACACTTAGAGGAGTTGGAAGAGGTGGTGAAGGAGTACGAAGGTTTAGTTCGAAAGGTGGACGATCAGTTAGAAATGGTGAATTCGAAGAGGAGGTTGTCCCAAGAGGAAGCGCAGGGACATTTGAGAGAATTGAACGACGAGTGGATTTCGATGACGAGGAAGTGCGCTTTGATAGAGGAGAAGTTGAGGCAAATGGAGAAAGACGAAGAGATTGGAATGCAATGATTCACCAATTTAGCACACATATATCTAGAAATACTATTTTGACTACAAATCTATTACCTACTTTTTAACCCTTTTCAAAAACCTCTGTTAGAACTGAGCTCGATATCTGGGACACACGTGAAATACTGAATTCGAAGCACGCCGTCGTTCTTGTTGTTCTTCTCGTTATCTCCTCCTTTTTCATCTTTTTCATCATCATCATCATCTTCTTCTCCGCAAAACGCAAAAACGACGTTCTTCCTGGCCGCGTGCGCCATCCTCGTCACGGACGAACAACTCAACGGCGTCATCTTCTCCCCTCTCTCCAACACTCTCACCGTGAAATACGCGTGAAATAACATCGGATCTCCCGGATACGCCAAGTAATCACCACCAAACTTTGCCGCCGAGGTCATCGTGAACCCTTTCTTGTGTAAATCCTTGAACACCGCGCATTTATACCGATCAATTTTCGACATCTTCCTCCAAACTCTCCTCTCGTACGCCTCCTCCTCCTCCTCCTCGGGCGGCGCGTCGTCCAACTCGCCCGTGGTTAACGGCAACACCACCGAGCTCGATCTCCCTAAAACTTGCTCCCAGTCTACAATTCTATCCCTATTATTGCTGCTTTTCTTCTTCGTTTCTTCTTCTTTATCGTTCTTCTTCTTGGGTACTACTTTCTGTTTCTTCTTCGCCGCTCCGCCCCACTGGCTTTTCTTGCTCGCTTTCATCGCTCTCAATTGATTCCTCGTCGTCGTCGCCCGAGGCTGCAACAAAAGCTGCTGTTCTTCCGCCTCCTCGTTCTCACTCGAATTCCTTTTCCTCTTTTTCGTTTTGAACCGTATCCTCGCCCATTCGTTCTCTTTCAGAACGTACACCTCCTCTTTGCTCAGTAGCACCGGTAACCCGCGAGTGGAATCTTGCTGCCGGTAGCCGGGTAAAGAACCGAGCAAAGAACCAATAATGCGATAGTTTTGCCGAACGATTTTGTATTCTCGGGCGGTCCAGAGTAACGCTTGTCCGTTGGTTTTATCATTCTCGTCCTCGAGGTGGATTTCTACTCTCGCTTTTGCCTCTAAGTCGTCGTCCTTTTCCTCCATGTTGCGTTTGGATTTTGACGCATTTTGGCGGCATAATAGAGTACTCGTTTATTGTTGTTTTGCGAACGACGCGAGAAAAAGACAGAGAATGTTCTTGTTCGGCGGGAAAAAGAACGAAGAGAAGAAGTCAAAATCATCAACAACGTCTGCTTTCTCGATCACGAAAGCGGCGACACCGGAACACACCAAAAACGGCGCGCAATTTCTCGTCTCGAAACGACCTGCGCAACCGATTTCGCAAAAAGATTTAGAGGAATACCAACGCGAAGAAAAAGAAGGGAGAGAGGCGAAAGTGGTGCAACTCGTCGGGAACGCGTTGATTGTGATTTCGTTTATCGTGAATTGGTTCAAGAAGAAGAGGGACAAACGCAAGGAGGAGGAGAAGAAGAGAGAAGAAGAACAACAACTTAATTCGCCGACGATTGAGGAGCAATAAGAGCTGTTTTGTTTCAATAGTACTATTCATCATCTCATGGCGGCTTTAAATGGCAACAACGCATTGAAAAACGCGCCTTTGTACGACCAGACGGTGGCGTTTATGCATGGCGGTTTAGGACTCGGGTTTGGTTTCACCGGCGGCGGGAGTAGTAACGTTGGCGGCGGTAACGGCGGCGTCGAAGTGGAGAGTCAAACGTCGCGAATAGGCGGCGAGAAAAGACGGGTGGAGAGTTTGAACGTCGAGCGGGCGACTGGGTTAGGCGGCGATTTCATCGACGTGGAGGAGGAGGAGTACGAGGACGAGGATAAAGAACAGCATTTGATGACGATGAAGAAACGCGAGGAGAACGAGAGAGAGGAGGAGAAGAGGAAAGAGCGAGATTTGTTGGCCGGGAAGAGAGAAGGGAACGTCGGAAATGGTAACGACGACAGAAGTAACGATAGAAATAAGAATGATAATAGCAGTGGCGAGGATCCGCTCTGGTCGCCGAGAGGCACCGCGCAAAGGTTGAGGAATTTGAAATCACCTTTAGTGCGGTTGCACGGAGAAATTGTGGATTTTTGTCGGTTTTTAGAACCAACGGAAGAGGAGGAGAAATCGCGGCTGGCGGCGGTAGAACGCGTGAGAGAGGCGGTGATGACGATATGGCCGAGCAGTAGGTTCGAGGTGCACGGTTCATTTGCGACGAAGATGTATTTGCCGTCGTCAGACGTGGATGCGGTCATCTTAGACTCTGGGGCAAAATCACCGGCGGTGTGTTTGAAAGCGTTAGCCTTGTATCTCGCCAGAAGAGGCGAGGCTACGAATATCCAGTTGATTAGTAAAGCAAGAGTGCCGATCGTAAAGTTCGAAGAGACGAAATCGGGCGTTCAATTCGACGTGTCGTTTGATGTGGCCAACGGACCGGCGTCGGCGGAAATCGTGAAGAGAAATACGAGACGGTTTCCAGCTTTGAGGCCTTTAACGACTGTTTTGAAATGTTTTTTATCGCAAAGAGGGTTGAATGAAGTCTATTCCGGAGGTATCGGATCGTACGCTTTGTTATGTATGATCATGACGTTTTTACAACTCCGAGAATCCATCGAAGCGTCTGAATGGGCCGGCGAACGCGGTCGAGAAGACGCATCGGAAGGGTGTTTAGGTACTCTTCTGATTGATTTCTTCGAATTGTACGGTCGAAAGCTCAACGCGGAAGAGATTGGCATTTCATGCGGCGACGCGGATAAAACAACCTCCACCAATCGATTCTTCGTCAAGAGGGAGAAGAACTTTTACGACGAACGACGACCGTTCTTACTCTCCATTCAAGACCCGCAAGACCCGGAAAATGATTTAGGACGCAACTCCTACGCCTGGCGAAGCGTCAAAGCGGCGTTTGAACACGCGTTTACGGTCATCACGGCCCCAGTGGGCGCGTCCAAGGAAATCTTCTTACTCGGTAGAATCGTAAAGATGGACACGGAGATGATGAAACACCGCGCGGCGCCGAAGGAAACCGGAGCCATCAGAGGCGTGTTTTCGGACTTTCAAAACTTCGTCGAGGCGAACAAAGAGCGAAGAGCCGGCGTCACGCCTCGTCAAAATGCGAGCAAGAAGAAAAAGCAAGGAGGAGTAGCAAAAACGCAACCTAAAACGAAAGGTGTCGCCGCGGAAGACTCGACGAACGAGAAGAAGCGAGGCCGCTGGGAAAAGAACGACTCTTCCTCTTCAGAGGAGGAAGAAGGCGCGTTAGAAATGAAAGGAACGATGATAGCGAACAAGAAGAGAAAGAGCAGCAAAGACCCGAACGCGCCGTTATTCGAAGTCATCAGCGTCGACTCTTCTTCCTCCTCGTCTTCGTCAGAGGAGGAAGAAAAGAATCTCGAAGACGCCATGAACGCCTACTCGGAAGACGCCGAGGAGGAGGAAGACGTCGACGACGACGCCCGCGGCGGCGCGAATCCTCCTCGAAAGCAACAACCTAAAAAACGAAAATACGCGAAAAAGAAGAGCACCACGAAAAGCAGAGGACGAGGAGGTGGCGGAAGAGGAGGAGAAAGAGGAGGAAGAGGAGGAAGAGGAGGACGAGGGGGTTACTTTAGCAACAAGCGCACATCATCGTGAGAGTTTTTTGAGTGAAACTTTTGAATTTTCTCAAGAAGTCTTAAAAAAAAAAATACGCGTAAGCATACAATAATACTACTAGTAAACGCGTAAAGTCTTTGTCGTCGTCTTTGTCGTCGTCGTTCTCTTCGATGCGCGACGAGAACTCCTTTGACGATTATGATGATGATGCAACGCCGTCGTCGTCTTCGCGATATTATCGTCGCAAACATCGGTATCGGAACGTATCGTCGTCGAGAGTGGAGGAGACGAACACCACCGAGAGTTTCAGGGGCGGTGCGCAGCCGTACGAGCAACATGCGCCGCCGCGAATCGAGGAGGAGGAAATCTCTCTTTTGTCGCCTCTCCTAAACTCGTCGTCGTCGTCGAAACCGGTGACGGTGACGATAACGACGACAGAGTCGACAACGAGAAAGGAAAAACGAACCCAACAACGGTCGAGGAAGAAAGCGAGTCCGCAAAGCGAAGAGAACAAAAAGAAGCGGATGAAAGTTTTTGATCCGGTGGAGACTTTGAACAGCGATGCGCATAAAAACCTGGGGGAAATACACTTTTCGACGATGATGGTGACGACACCAAAGAAGACGACGACGATTCAGACGATTCAGACGACGAACGGCCAGTTAGGCCGCGGCGTCGCGAAGAAGCACGGCGCCTCGCCGAGGAAAACGCCGAGAAAGAAGAAGAAGAACAGAAGAAGCGACGACCCCGAAGCGTCGACTTTAGAGGCGATGATAGAGTCCTTTCAGAGCGTGTCTTTGTCTTGGCACGATATCAGAAGCGTCGATCTGAGAATGTTAAGAACGCGAAGACGATAGAGAAGTAATATACACACAGATGCAATATACACACACACGCACACATTTTTTTTACAGAATGATTTAACTACTCGCGCTTTCGCGCGTCCAACTACAAAACATCTCTCTCTCCCTCTCTTACCATCTCTTAGACTATCTCCTTCTCACTCGATCGTCTTCCTCGCCAACCGTCTCACCCTCTTATTATACTCCTTTTCCTCCTCGACCAACATCTTCGCCGCTTGCGGGTTGGCCGGACTATTCACGTTCGGGTCGCACAACAAACTCCTCACCGACGTCAACAAACTCGCCACCGAATGCACCGGACTCCACTGCTCTTGAATCGTGTCCATGCACAACGTTCCGTCCGGATATATGTTCGGATGGAACATCTCCGAGACAAAACGGACTCTCGGCGCGGAGGCCGGGTACGAGTCCGAAAACGTCAAACGTAAGGAGAATATGCCGCCTTCCCAAGGTGAGTCTTGAGGGCCACAAATCGTCGCCGACCAGACGAACAAGTTATCGTCCGAGTGCGGGGACGCCGAACAGCCCTAATGTTATTGAGAAAAGAGGTAAAGCGTGTCAGCGAAACGCGCATAAAACGAAGAACAAAACACGAACAAAAGCGCGTCAGACAACAACGAGATAGACATCATGTATTTACCTCGGGAGGTTCGATCCGTATCGAACGCAAATCGGACTGTAATCTCAAACACGCCGACGCAGAGCTCGGACTGGATCCCAGAATGGACACCTGTGGCTGCGAGGACATCGAGGGAGAACTCGACGCCACTATTCGTCTCCCGCTCATGTCTCTCTTTTAAATGAAGAGATTTTTCCCGAAATAAGCAACAGACTTTTCGTCGATTTTACGCGCGAAGAAGTTAAAGAAGAAAAAGAATATACTACCACATTCTTTAAAGTAGAGTACGAGGAAAACGAATCGAGGACGGAGCATCTATCTGTCATGTCGCGAGAACAGCTCCAAAGCGCGTACCCGAAACTGACGGAACTTTTTAGTAGTAGTAATGTTGACAACGTTGGGGGGAGTTCGTCGTTTTGGAAGTTGAAGCCGACGCTCGAACGTCTGGTGGCGTCGTTTTCGTTTCCGTTTTCGTCCTCTGAGGAGGCAAAGGAGTGCGCGAAGAGTGGTTCAGGTGGTCGTTTTCTGAATCTCTTTACGCCAGACGGAGCACTGCTCGTGAGTTCGGTGGTCTTTGGCGTGTGCGCTTTAGTTTTAAGCGTCTCGATCCTGACCAGTCGGCCTTTATTGGTCCGGAAATCGGTGGTGAATTCGGAAAAACGAGTCGTTTCGGTGGATTACCAGAAAGCGGTGAGAGGCGATTTTGCGTTTGGGTTAGGGTTAATGTGGGTATCCGCGGTTTTGTTCATCTCTGGAATGGCGTTTTCGACGACTGTATCGTTCGTGACGGAAAGTTTACGCGAGGAGTTGTTGGCGTGCGTGTATTCGTTCACGGCCAACGCCGGATTTTGTTTCTTGTGCGGGAATATCGCGCGGTTAGGGATAATAGACGATCGAGAGGAGAGGACGAATTTGGTCATTTTAGGGACAGTAATGACGACGTTGATGTTAATCAGTCATTTATTTCCGAAAATTTCCGAAGGAAGTGGTAAAGCTGGGTGGTTTTGCGAGATTTGGTCTTTCGCGTGGTGCGCGTTGGCGTTGGCGGCGAATTTGGGATTAAACTGCGCGGTGGAGTTTCGCGGTGGATTCACAAGTTGGGACGCTTTTTTTGGATTAACGTCCGGGAGTGGTGCTGGGTTGATGTATTTCGCGATGGCATCGCCGTTATGGTTGGGGAAGTGTTTCGGTACGGCGTTTTTTTTGATTGGTTTCGCGTGTCACGTTTTAGGCGCCGCGACGAGGCACTGGGTCACTCGATATTCGACAACCGCAAAGGAGGAAGGCGAGGAAGAGGATAAATCCGTGGCGATGGCGAAGAAAACCGAGTAAAGTAGAGTAGCCGGTCGTCGCCTTCGGTTCGCGTGCACTAGTATTTTAGGACGTGTTGAATAGTGGTACCATAATAGTGTTGTCAGTTTTTAAATACTTCTTCAAACAAATCTTTTTTCATCGACCTACTTCTTTTCCAAAAACGCGCGTTCCGCTAAATCGATGCTTCGTCCAAGCGCGGCGGATTTGTTCACCGTTTCTTGGTACTCGCTCTCTGGATTTGAATCCGCGACGATACCAGCTCCGGCTTGGACGTGGATCGTCCACTCGTCTCCTTTCTTTTGTTTCGTCGGAACGACCATCGTTCGCAGCGCCAACGCGATATCCATCTCGCCTGCGAAACCGACGTAGCCAATGCCGCCGCCGTACGGTCCACGCTTGGATACTTCCAAATCGTCTATGATTTGCATCGCTCGAACTTTCGGTGCACCAGAAACGGTACCGACGGGTAAAGCTGCGCGCAACACATCCCAAGGATTCAAGTCTTCGATCAGCTTTCCAGTCACCGTGGACGAAATATGCATGACGTGTGAATATCGTTCAATTTCCATGAGCTTTTCAACTTTAACGGTGCCCATTTGCGAGACTCTTCCGACGTCGTTCCGTCCTAAATCCACGAGCATGACGTGTTCCGCTCTTTCCTTCTCGTCCGCCAACAAATCTTCTTCTAATGCGAGATCTTCGGCTTGCGTTTTGCCTCTCGCTCGAGTCCCGGCTAAAGGTCTGTTTACCACTGTTCGCGAATCGTCCACGCGACACAAAATCTCCGGCGACGATGCGATCAATATGCAATCTTTACCTTGGTAATAAATCATATACGGCGACGGATTCACCACTCTCAACGCCCTGTACACTTCAAACGGATCAACTTTCGTTTTTCTCTCGAACCTATGCGACAACACCAACTGAAAAATATCGCCGGCTTTGATGTGTTCCTTCGTCGTCGCCACGGCGTCTAAAAAGCTCTCTTTGCTCATGTTTGAATCCTTCATTGGCTCTGGTTTCCCACTTAAACGCATGTCCACACTTCCAAACGGAATCGTGCCCATCGTTTCTGGCTGCAACTCTTTCATTAAATCGTCTAATCCTTTGATGCCTTCGCTATACGCTTTCTCGGCGTCGACGGTGCCGTCTTTGCTGGTGTAATCTTCCAGCATCACCCATTTTACTCCATACACTTGCTTCGTCGCGTGATCAAAAACGATGACTTCTTCGTACAAACCCATGTGCACGTCTGGTAAATCTCGATCGTCTTGTTCTCGAACGTTATCGAACGGCAACTTATTGATGTATTGATACCTGACCGTGTCGTAGCCGGCGAACCCTACCCAACCGCCGGCGAACGCGTCCGGTAAATCTGGATGTTTCGCCGGTTTCCAGTGTTCCCCGAGTTTTGCCATAACCGTCATCGGGTCCTCTTCGAAATAGTCCTCCTTATTCTCCTCCGGTTTCGCGTGGTTCATAATCCTAACTCGATTTTCGCTCGCCAACACTTCAACTTTCGGCCGGCGACCGAGAAACGAGTACCGCCCAATTTGCGTCCCACCGACGACGGATTCGAACAAAAACGACGGCGCTTCCCTCGCGTCGTCTTTCACGAGCAACCGATACGCTAAAATCGGCGTCAGTTGGTCGTCGAAAATTCTCCTAAACACCGGAACCACGTTCGCTTTGTCTTTTTCCACCGCAGAGAGAAACGTATTTTTACGGTCGAGTTCGAACGCGTCGTCGTCGTCATTGGTGTTCGACCACGTCTGTTCTTTTTGCGCGGCGGCGGCAGCAGCAGCATTGGCAGACGTTCTTCTCGAAGAGAGATGATTTCTCGTCACAAACCGCCCTCCTCTTCCTCCTCCTCCTCTCGCTTGGACATCACCTCGACGGTGATGATTCTGATGCTTCTGAAGTAAAAATGAAGATTGATTTTTATGCGAGTACGACGACGACGAAACGTTTTTCGACGCCGTCTCGAATCGTCTCGCCGCGTTTAACAGCGTCGACGACGACGCGCTACTCAATACTTCCATTCGTAGTATTCGTTGCCTCTCGCAACAAGTCGGGTGTTATGCGCTCGTAAATATGAAGCGAGGAAACTACTCTATCCAGAGAAAATCGGAGCCCCTGTATTTAGGGTTTAATATGCTACCCTAAATCACACAATTCGATTTTTCTTTCCATGACCGCTCGACGACATTATTAATCATATCGCGGCTGTTTTTGTCGTCGTCGTCGTCGCTTTGAAAGAAAGGAAAGTCTAAAGTCTCTCTCTTCTGTCGAACTCTTTTGCGTTCTCTTGCGCTTTATACACGTTTTGGAGGAGAAAGAGGAGGAGGAGAAAACAAATCATGTCATCAAAAAGTCTGCGACAGAGAAGCGTCAACAAGAAGGTAGCTTCGAAGACGAAGAAAGAGACGAGAAAAGAGACGGAAGAAACAGAAGAAGAAGAAGAGGAGGAAAAGAAGTTCTTCGAAGAAACCGTGGTCACGTCGACGTTGTTCCACTCCGCGAACTTCGAAGGGAAGGAAAAGTTAAGATTCGTTCGAGAACTGTTCAATCGAATCGCGAGGAATTACGACTTCATGAACCTTTGGATTTCGTTAGGCGGGACCTCGTATTGGCGCTTGCGAGCGCTAAGGAAGTTAAACTTACGATTACACGGGAAAGTGTTAGACGTCGGGTGCGGGTCTGGAATTTCCACTCGACGGGTTTTGAAAAGGTATTCCGGGATATGCGTGGCGTGCGAAGGTTTAGATCCATCGAAAGAGATGATTCGCGTGGCGAACGCGAAGAATCGAGACGCGAGGGCGACGTATACGGTCGGGAACATTGAGAATTGCGACGAGATGTACAAAAAAGACACGTTTGATTGCGTGGTGACGGTGTATACGTTGCGGAATTTCGCGGACTCGCAGTTGGCGATTTGGCAGATGATGCGGGTGTTGAAACCGGGAGGGAAATTGGTCGTCGTGGACGCGTTTCCTCCCAAAATTCGACTCGCGAAGATGATTTTAAAGTTTTGGTTGGAATACATCATGCCGATCGTAGCTTTGATATTCATACGGGAGAAAAAAGATAGGAAAGCGTACAAGTATCTCTCCAAGTCTATTCAAAACGCAAAGTATACTCCGGAGACGTTCGTGCACGCATTAGGGAACATGGGCGGCGTGAATATGAAGGTGAAGAAGTACATGTTCGGCGCGTGTTGTCGCATCGAGTGCGAAAAGAATTTCGTGAAAAGAGACGAACACGATCCTTTGAAACGGTATAAACGAGACGAGAAAGATTTGTTACCGTATTACGAACCGGTGGAGTGGATGGATATGGTTTTACCTCTCATGATTTGCGTCGCGTTGAGCGTCATGTTTTCGAAATGGTTGATGAGTTTAGATTTGAAGATTTGATAAGTTACACTTTAAGACTAATAAGACTAAATCCACGCAGTGTTGGCTCCAGACGCATAATGCGGCGTTTGTGGCGTTGTTGTTTGTGGCGGGCTATTTGGTTTGTTTCTATTATTGTTATTAGTGTTGCGTTGATTCTCTTTTGTTCGTCGCCGTCTTCGATCGACGCTTTCGGCGAAGAGCCAGATGTTTGTAAATATTTCTTCTGGTCCTTCGCCCGATGTGGTACTTTTTCCCACGAATATTTTTAGTCCGTTGAACTTCTCTCGCACCTTTCTAGCTAGCTCGTCTACGATTTCCTGTTCTTTCGCGACATCGCACAGGTGTTCTAAGCGTTCCTTCTTTAAATTCACCACGTTTTTCCGAAACGATTCATATCGGCTTTCTAGTTCGCCTCGGGCGAAGCGCATGGCGCGTTCGCAGTGTTTCAGATTTTCGCGCAACGAATACGTGTCATTTTGCTTATCCTCAATAGTATCACTGTCATCTGCGACATCGACGACAACTTCCAACAAATTTTCCGGTGGCCGTATCAATGTCGGCGTATCCGTATTTTTATTCGTCGTAGTCTTAACATTCGCAAACAACAACAAAGATTCCAAGGCGAAACCGTTCGCGTCGCCACGGATTGTCCCCTCGTTTAATACGTTACCGCAATATAAAGCGTGTTTCAAAATATTGCGTAAATCGTTTGAGCTCAACACCTCGTCGCAGGCGTTTTCTACCACTTCAAAGCAAGAGCGCAAGTCGCGAGCGAGCTCGCTAAACTGCCGCGCAAACATGAGCGCTCGAAGGCGATGATCCAAGTTTGGTATCGTGCACATCTTTCGGAGAAATTGTTCTGGTTGAGATAACGGATTTTCGATATTTTCATCGTCGTTAGCGTTGTATTCCTTAAACAATAAAAGCTCCTCTTCGTTCGGCACGCACTGGATGAGTATTTGTAACTTGTCGATATCGAGCTCCGACGACGCGCTTCGAATCATATCGACGATAGATTGCGGGTCTTGCGCTGCTTTCCATCTACTGAGAACGATGGAAATATTGTTCGCTCGCTTCAATGGAATCAGTTTAGGCATGCCACGTTCCTGTTTCTTCGCGCTATTCTCCTCATCGAGTGGTTTTTGTTGCTTCGTTGGTTTCGCATCAAAAGCTTCATATACTTTCTTCCGTATCTTTTCTCGCTTCTTCTCGTCGATATCGCCGCTGGCAGTAAACCACGTGTCAATAGTGACCGGTAACTTCTCCCAAAAGATTTTTCGGAGCGTGTTTGTCACAGGTTTCTTCTTTAAAGGTGTCGGTGTTGGCACCTGAGTATTCCGAAGACTGAGTTTTCTGCCGGGCGGCGCGGGAGGCGGCGGCGGTATTGCTCCCGCTTTGTTCTTTGGTACTGGTGGCGCCGGGGGTGCTCGCCGTGGTGCTGGCGGTGGCGGTGGCAGAGGGGCTCCTTTTGATGCAACTTTAGAGACTGCCGCCGGCGGCGGTGGTGGCGGTGGTGGTGGTGGTGCTGGTGTCGAAGGGAGACTCGATTTTTGCTGCTGGGACGATATCGATGGCACCTTTGGAGGAGGAGAGAAAGGAGGAGGAGGAGGAGGAGGAGGAGGAGAGTCGATGAGTATCGTCACGTCTAAGAAGAAATTCTTCGGTAAAAGCGCGGACATGTTCGCGGCACTATCACCCGTCCCGCAGTGGTCGATATCATTTAGATGAAATCGCGTGACGCCGTGTTTCGCCATCGCCACCGCGTGAGACCAGGCGAGGCAAATTGGACGTTTTTCATCAAATTCTCTATTTCCCGTCCAGTGATACACGCACACGAAGAAATCAGACGTGAGACGCACGCCTTTCTTATACACGGTTTCGGTGTATTCGCCGTTTTTATTCAAACACGAGCCTTCAAAATCTCTCGCTGCGGTGTTTTCCGATCGTAACTCGACGCTTTTCGGCGTATGAAACATCTCGAAAGGAATAGGGGAGCCGTTTGCGCTGGAATGAAAGTCCGGACCGAACTGTGTCGCGGAGAACAAACTTCTCCCAATTTCTCTGTTGCGCCCATCTCTCACCACGCAATATAATCGTGACCCGCCTTTGCCGTCGCAGGAAATCCCGCCGGAAATGACGACACGTTTTAGCGTTATTTTCTCACCATTGTTACTACTCATTAAAATCGCATCTTCGAAACCGCTTTCAATTCTCCTCGCTCGCGTTTGCAACCACTCGCCAATTCTCCTTTGCGTGTTTGTCAAAGTAAACGCGCGCTTATCTCGAAATCTCTTCGTGCTCTCCTTTGCGGACATCGGCGGCGGTGCGATTTCGCAATAAGCATTTTCTATTGATACGTCGCCTTTCCCGGAAGCCACGATGGACGCGCACGCGATGAATCGCAAGACGTTTATCGCCAAGGACCGCTTCCTAATCCGTTCATTTTTCCTTTCCTCTTTTGCGGACGCCGTGGCCGCGTAATAATTCTCTTTCGTCGCCACGTCGTATCTTACCCCACCTTTTCGATACAAATCTTCTTGTCGCGTCGTCGCGTCGTCGATAGCGAAATGAAGCGCGACTACCGGCTCGCTCGAAATCGCCATCCACTTCTCGATCGTGCTCGCGATGGACACCAACGTATCCAACTCGACGACGTTCGCGAACGGGATGCATTCGTCCACGATAAACTCAACTATAGGCGCGTCTCGAAACGCGTCGTACAACGACTCGTCTTCATCTTCTTCATCCTCTCGTTCCGAACGAGATATCTTCGACAGCGCGTGTTGCCGTTCGCAAAACGCTCGAGAGGCGAGGTTGACCAACACGACGTCCGTTGACGACGACGACGCGTCACCCCGTCTCTCGCTTTCCATGTCACCATTTTCCATTGGCGTCACGAATAAACCTTTCCGTTCCATCCACGCTCTCGCGCTCGCGAACTCGTTCTTTTTCTTCTTTGTCTTCTTCTTCCTCCTCCCGTTCCTCTCCGCGTTCTCTTCTTCCTCTTCTTCAAAGTCGCCTCTGGTTGCAAAGGCAACCACGTGGTTATTCAAACGAAACGGTTCGGCTATGAACGCACGTCCTCTTTCCTCCTCTCCGTCCTCCTCCTCGTCGTCACTGTCCCTTCCTCCGCTGGACGTTAAAGACATCCTTCCGAACGGACTGACCATGCTGATGCGCGCTGGTGTTAATGTTCTTTTCGCATCATCATTATTCGGCTTCCAAGTCCTCCGCGTATTTTTTTCTTCGTCGTCTGAATCGTTTTCGTCACTTTTCCTCCTCCTCGCGAAAGAAGAGGAAGAGAAATTCCTCTCCTTTTCTTCCTCCTCCTCGACGTCTTCTTCATCAGGTTTCGAAGGTCCGTTGCCCATTATTAGTATTATAATATTCTTTCTCGCTTATAAATTCTTCAATTTCTTCAGAGTGTCGTTTTTGCGTTTTTTTCGTCTCTCTTTGACTGAAAACAGTTGACATTTTTCTTTTTCCTTGTTCTGTGCCAGCAAAAACACCAAAAAACACAACTCTCTCTCCTCTCTCTTGTAGTACATGCGCGTTGCTGCTGCAGGGTGTGTCGCCTCTCTCTCAGCGATGACGACGATGAAGTCCTCTTCAAACGAGGACGATGCGAACAAAAAGATGATTACAAAAAAAAGAAGAGTGGCCGCGTTACACGGCCGAGGCGGGAGCGCGAATTCCTTCTCCAATTTCCTCCAAAAGATAGTCAAGGAAACGGAAGACACGTTAGAGTGGGCGTTTTTAGACGGCCCCATCGACGAAGGGAAAATGCACAAGTTTACCGGGAACGCGAACGGGAAAGCGTTGGCGTGGTGGGTGTTACCGGCGAACACGAGAACGTATTCGGCGGAAGTGTTGGACGGCATCGAAATGAGTTGCGAACGAGTGACACAAGAAGGGCCTTTTGATTGTTTGATTGGTTTTTCGCAAGGCGCGACGCTGAGCTCGGTGTTGTGCGCGAGGAAGTGCGGGTGCGACGAGGAGACGAAACAATTCGAGAGCGTGGTGTTAGTCTCTGGAGCGAGACCTGGGGTTGGAAATGAGTGGGAGCGAGTGCAAAAAGAGGCGAGATTTGGCGCGAAGAAGAGTTTGCACGTCATCGGGGAAACCGACGCCATCAATCCGAAAGCGTTGGGGTTCGAGTTGGCGGAGTGTTTTGGAGGGGAGGAGTTTGGGAGCGAAATCGTGACGCACGAGAGAGGGCACATTGTTCCAATAGACGAGGAGAGGATCGTGAAGAAGATCATAGAGACGTTGACGGGTTCGTAGAGTAGTCGAGTAAACAATTGTATTTCTAGTCGCGGATGGATTCTATCATCGTTATTCTATATCAAATAATTTGTGTATGGTCATCATCTTAAAGTCTAGCGTGCGAAACTTCCGGAGGCGGTTTCCACATGCGTTTCCTAGTGAAACTTTCAAATCCGTCTCGTTTGGCCTCCGAGAGTTCTTCTTGGGTCATTCGCCCGGTTCCGTCTTTGGTCATTTTTTCAATCACGTTGGCGGCTATCTTCGCAGTCACGTCTTCAATCTTCGTAAAGTCTGGAAATAAATACCCTCGGTCGATGTCATCGTTCGAAGCTAACGAAGCTAACGTTTCTGCGGCGACTAAGAAGTGGTCGTCCGTAATTTCTTTACAATCCGCGACGACCGAAGCTAACCCAACCGCCGGGAATACGTACGCGTTGTTCGCTTGTGCCGGGAAGATTTCCACTCCATCTTCCCGTCTCACGACGCTCGGGAACGGACTTCCACTCGCAAAAATCACCTTGTCGTTACTGTATTTCATCGCGTCTTCAAACGTACACTCGGCTTTACTCGTTGGATTACTCAACGGGAAAATAATCGGTCGTTCGTTCAAAGCGCTCATGGTTTCGATGACTTCCTTATCGAACGCATTGTGTATCGTCGAAACGCCAATCAATGCCGTCGGTTCGAGCTTCGTAATGGCAGTTTTCAAATCTTTTACCGGTTCGTACTCGTGCGCGAACGGTATTTTGTGCGGTTGTAACTCGTGTAACCTCGATTTTACGACCAATCCTTTCGAGTCCATGAAAAAACACCTTCTCTTGGCCTCTTCGTGCGACAACCCGCCGCTCTTCTCCAAAGCTCTCACGACTAACTCACCAATCCCAACCCCGGCTTCACCTGCACCGTAGAACAGTACTGTTATATCCTTCAACGCCTTTTTCTGCTCTCTCAACGCCGCCTCTAACGCGGCTAACGTCACGCACGCCGTCCCTTGAATGTCGTCGTTAAAACACGGTTGCACGCGTCGGTGATTCTCCAACACCCGGAACGCGTTCGCGTTTCCGAAATCCTCAAACTGTATCAAACACGACGGTTTTTGCATCCTCATTTCTCTCATGAACTCGTCCACTAACTCATCGTACATCTCCCCTCTTATTCTATTCTCTCTCAATCCTCTGTACTCTTCGTGCGCTCGCAACGCTTCGTTCTCCGTCCCTACGTCGATGCACACCGACATCACTTTCCTCGGGTCCACCCCGCCAAACACGGTGTATAACATCGACTTCCCCTCGCAAATACCCATCCCGTTCGCGCCTAAATCGCCTAAACCTAAAATCCGTTCCCCGTCCGTCACCACCGCGACTTTCACGTCCTCCTTATCTTTCTCCTCGATGAACTTTCTCAATTTCGCGCCAACTTTACCCACATCTTCCTTGTTAATGAATAAACCAAAACTCGTTTTCGTCGCCGGCAACACGTGGTACTTCTCGCACGCCTCCCCGACCGTCGGCGTGTACACGAACGGTAAGCATTCCATCGCGTTCGCGGCTAAAACGCGATACAACGTTAAAGGTTCCGCGCTTTGCAAATGGCGAAGGAACGAGTACTTTTCTATCGGGAGGAGTTTCGAGCGGAAGGTTTTCAACGCCGAGGCAGAGGCCGCCATGATGATGATTCCTTTGGTTTTTCGCTCTCTCTTGTTGCTCTCTCTCGCTCTCTCGTCGCCGTCCTTGTTCTTCTTGAGTTTAGCGGATATCCAATGGATAAAAAAAGTGACGACGACAGCTTCACTTTTTCTCCATTTCTGTTTATGAATAACGCGTACATACACACACAAAAACGACGAGGCACGACTCAAAAGTCATCATAAATGAGCGGCGATGGCAACAAAAAGTCCATATCCATATCCGGGTGGCACGTGCATTCGACGAAAAGCAACTCCATAATGGGCCAAAGGGAAATCACATCGGTCGAGGAAACCGTCCGCACGAAACACGTTCCGGAGATGATGTTCAACTCAGAGTTGCGCGTGAAACACGCGCAAAGCGAGGTCGAGTTCACGTTCAACGCGACCGAGGCTTTAAAAGAGTGGATGTTAGCAAAGAACGAAGTCATCAAGGTGAAGAATAGCGAACGGTGGATGCAGTTGCACTTGGAGAGATACGGAGGAAAGAAGACGGAGGAGGAGGAGAACAAAAGGGAGGAAGGGAAGGAAAAGAACGAAGAGACACAAAGCGAGAGGACGACGGTGTTAGATATAGACGAGTTAGCAAAAGAGGGAAGCAGTTACGATTGGACGTTCACGACGCCGTATCGAGGGACGACGACGGTGCGCGGCGAGGACATCGGAGGAGGAGAAGGAGGAGGAGAAGGAGTGAACAGTAGCGAATTAAATTCCAATACCAACATTCGGTGGAAACCAACCGAGGAACGTTTAGATATGGCGTTGCTCACTCGAAGAGACCCGATTGAACTGTTCGACGAGATTTCGCTGTACGAGTCCGAGTTGGACGACCACGGCGTGTCTTCGCTCTCGGTGAAAATCAGAGTCACTGAAAGCTGCTGGTTCTTGTTGCTCCGTTTTTGGTTGTGCGTGGACGGCGTTCTCATTCGTTCTCGAGAAACGCGTTTATGTTGCGACTTGAGACGGCGTCGCGATGCAACCGCAAAAGCCGGCGCCGTCGTCCTCCGAGAAACGCGCCTGCGCGAGGAAACCTGGTCGCAGCTGAAAGACCGAGGCGCCTCGACCGACGCGAAGCAGTACAAGGACGCCGAAGAGGCGGCGTCGGTGTTGTTAGCCGGAGGAGGACCCGTCCGCGTCGTCAACGAAAAGCTGGAAATAGTAGTGTAATAATCGAAATAGCTAGCGCGCTACCATAGAACAAAACGCATTGCTACCTGCATACATTCAGGTCCTCCTTCTGGTACTAAACTAAAGAGTTTGGACTTACACTCCGTTAAAGCTTACCTGCTTACTCTCTCAACAGTCAGACAGAAAAATTTGTGTTTTGGTCCAAAAAATCAAAATCTCCAATAACAAAGGCGGAGGACCTGTCAAAAGAGATAAACTCCAAAGACGAGAAATTCATCATCGGCTCTCTCTCACTTCCTCATATATCGCACTCTACATACACATATTTACGAATTATGTCTGCTTTATCCATGACGACCGCCGTGACGGCGAAAGTTGCCATCGCCGGAAAATCGGTCGTTTCCAAGAGAAACGTCGCCGCGGCGCCGAGCAAGAGAGGGCAATTGGTACGCGCGCGCTAATTTGTTTATATTTTTTTACTCGCATTTTCGGCACGTTTTAGACACGAGGGGCGATCCTTTTTCTAGCGGCTCTCTGCGGTATCTTTTCGAAGATTCTCGCGCGCGGTTGTTTTGCAGGCTTTTACGCGAATGGTCTTTTACGCGGAACGAGTGCACGTGTCGTTCGTGAATGCGTTTCTGTCGCGAAAGAGTCCTTCTCGTGGTCGCGTTCGCGCGCGCGGATGCGTTTTTCGCGCGCAAGGCTCGTTATCGATTAATCTCTCCCTTTTCTCCCTCTTTCTTGGAGAGAGAGAGAAAAAAGGAAGATTTTTAAGAGGAGAGCACTGGTGGGAAAAGATTACTCCCCGACGACGACGGGCGCTTCGAGAGGCGCGCCTTTATTTAACGAAAAGACGAAGATTACGCGCTCTCCTGCCTTTCGATGTGGTCTTTATCAACGATTCTTCTCGGAAAGAAAGCACAAAACACAGCCTCTTATTAATAATTTGCTCACCACCCTTTTTTCCCTATCTTTTTCTCCACAGGTTATCCAAAATGCCTCCCAAAAGGAGATGCGCGATCGCATCGCCTCGGTCGGCTCCACGAAGAAAATCACCGATGCGATGAAACTCGTCGCCGCCGCGAAGGTGAGAAAAGCGCAAGATGCCGTCATCAACGCGCGTCCGTTCTCTGAACAACTCGTCAAGGTTTTGTTTGCCATCAACGGCAAGTTGCAAGGCGAAGACGTCGACGCGCCGTTGTGCGCCGTCAGACCGGTCAAGACGTGCTTGATCATGTTGTGCACCGGTGACCGTGGTTTGTGCGGTGGCTACAATAACTTTGCCATCAAGAAGTGCGAAACCCGTGTTAAAGAGTTGGAAGAGCAAGGCGTCAAGTGCAAGTTGATTTTGATTGGTAAGAAGGCGAACACGTACTTCAAGAGACGCCCGCAATACACCGTCGTGAAGGGCTTCAACATGGGCCAATCGCCGACGACGCAAGAAGCGCAAGCGGTTGCGGATGAAATCTACTCTGAGTTTGTTGGTGAAGAAGTCGACAAAGTCGAATTGGTCTACTCGAAGTTTGTCTCTTTGATCGCGTCCGAGCCGATCATCCAAACTTTGTTGCCGTTGTCCAAGGAGGGTGAAGTTTGCAACTCTGAGGGACAATGCATTGACGCGAAGAACGATGAAATCTTCCGATTGACCTCCGAAGATGGCCAATTGGTCGCGAAGAGCGAAAAGGTGGAGACGGAAACCGCGCAGTTTGAAGGTGTGATGCAATTCGAACAAGAACCGAACCAAATCTTGGACTCCATCATGCCGTTATACATGAACGGTATCGTCTTGAGAGCGTTGCAAGAATCTTTGGCGTCTGAGTTGGCGGCGCGAATGAACGCGATGGCGAACGCCTCTGACAATGCCAAGGATTTGAAGGACAGATTGAACAAGGAGTACAACCAAAAGCGTCAAGCCAAGATTACTTCGGAGATTATTGAATTGGTTGCGGGTGCCTCCGCGCTCTAAATTTCTTCTCCGGGCGGTAAGAGAGAAATTAAATAAATAAATAAATTGCAGAGGAAATAGTAGAGAGAAAATTGGGAGATGATTTATGACGGAGCGAGAGCGAGATAGTCATAATATATATATATATATAAGGAGAAGGGAGGTGTTAGTCACTACGATACAACATTAGAATTTGAGTTTTAAAAGAACCACGTACACGCGTATATTTTATATTGTACTTGTATGGTTTAGATGATGCGTTGCACTTATCGTGTGTCTCTCTTGTAATTTCAATCTTCTTCTCCTTCTTGTTTCGCAGTAGCAATATTAGTAGTAGTAGTAGCAGCAGCAGTAGTAGTAGCAGGTGAGTTATATCGTTGTTCAGAGCGCTCTCTCGTTAGACGCCTTCGACGACTCCGTCGACGACGTGAACGACGCCGTTTGAAGCCATGACATCCGTGGCGATGACTTTAGCGCCTCCGATGTACAAGTCATCAAATTTCTTCTCAGCAACAACTTTTGCACCAAGCGTGTCGAGTTCAATTGGTCCGTCCGCCACCGCGGCCAACGCGTCCTTTGCCAACAGCCTGGTCCCGAGAACATGTCTCTTGAGAATGTCTGGGAGCATTGGCGACGCTAACGCTTCCTCCGCGCTCAAATTATTCTCTTCCAACCAACTTTCAAACGCAGAATTTACCGGCGCAAAAATTGTAAACGGGCCATCTCCTTGAATCAACTCCACGATGTCCGGTTGCGTGGAGATTGCTGCGTTGAGCAGGGTAAAGTCCGGATTCGAACTCGAAATTTCCAGCAACGACGGTAAATCTTCGGAGACTGGCATCGGTTCGAGCGGCGGCATCGCTTCCTTCTCCATATCGTCGCCATTTGCCACCACTTCTTCTCTTTCCTTCATTTTCTCCTCGTATTCTTTACAGGTCTCCGCATTGGCTGGTTTCTGTGTATATTTAAAGAGAGATAGTATTCGTAAGTTCGCCGGAAATATTCGCTCGTAGTTTGCGTATCTTATCCTCTCGGAAAGAGAACAACGCAACAGAAATTTTTGCGCGCTTTGCGCGAATCAAAACAGACGACGAGAAAACAAATCGTCAGCACTTACGTCGCAGAACCATTCCACCCACTCTTTCCTCCAAGTGTCGATGTTTTCTTCCACGTAATCTAACCATTGGTCCGGAAATCGCATGCGAGGTGAAATCATGCGATAACAGGAAAGTCTTCTTGCACGACGAGTTATCGAATCCACGTGGTTGTAAATGCCTTCAATGTGCGACATGACGAGATCGTGAACCATCGCGTGATGGTCGGCATGTCTCGATTCTTGCGCGTGGACGAAGGAAACGAGGAAAATGGCGGCGACGAGCGCGCGTGCGAGGCGATGTTGGAACATAGCGTGTTGTTGTTATATTCTCGGATCGAGTATTTTTATGACGTTGTCGATGTCACATGTTTCTCTCTACGACGTGTCACGTTTAAACGAGAGGCTAAGAACTACTCTAATATATTCTCTCGGAAAGCGCTGATCTATATTATTCTTTTTCTCTAGGGATACCCGTAATTTGGTAAAGATGTAGGCGAGTGACATCGTTTCCTTCCCAACTCGATCGCGCCCTTCTTGCGACTCCCTTTACTAATTTTCACCTCGAACACGCGTCTCCATTGTTTCCCGGTGACGAAAATTCGGTCGCGTCGTTCGTCGTACGCGATACCGTTCATGACACTTCCAACGTTGTCTTGTATTTTCTTCAACCCGGTAAAATCGATCCAACCGAGAACTTTTCCGGTGAGTTCATCGATTCGCGCCACGCACTCTTTTTCTAAAATGTTTGCCCAAATCTCACCTCTCACCGCTTCGAGTTCGTTCGGGAACCTCTGTTCGACGCCGTTATCGTGAACTGTGATAAAGCCTATGGATTCACCTTTGTTCATATCGAATAATGTCAAATGCGCGGTGCCGTTCGAAATGACTATAACCCCTTCTCTTTTCGACGAAGTTACGCCCCATCCGTCGCGTAAATCCGTGTTGAACATCTTTTGTTCGCCGCTTTCCTCTTCGAACAACAATGCGTTGTTCTTATCATCTCCTCCGATGCCCTTAATCTCGTGAGTAAACGCTCTCGAACTCTTCCACACTAACTGAACTAAACTATTCTTCTTCGCCCTTTTCGTCTCCTTTCTCATAAAAACCAACCCTTCTCCAAACGCCGATTCCGGTATCGTCTTCAATTCCAACACTTCGCCCGTCTCGATATCCGCGCGTCTCACATCCGATAACTTCCCGTGAGGCACGGACCCAGTGGACTCGAGGAAACTCTCACTCGCAGAGTGAAACAAAAACCCTTGCGTGAACGCGTTCGTGTCGTGAGGATACGAATTCACGATTGAATACGTGTGATATTCGATATCCGACGAAATCTCTTTCTCTTCCTCGAACGCGTCTCGTAAAAACTGGTTCGTCACGTGGTCGTCCTCCTTTTCCTCTTCCGATGATGATGATGATACCGGAGAACGCTCTCGACGAAAAGCGAGGAGGAGTAAAAACGTCGCGACGACGAGCGAAAGAACCGCAAAAGTCGTTTTAAAAACTCCCCCACGTCGCTTCGAAATCGTCGTCCGGATTGATGATGATTTTTTCCCCATGACGGATTCGTTTTGGTGTCAAGAAGAAGAAGAAGAAGAAGAAGAAGAAGTCCGTCCCTTCTCACGGTTGTTCACGCGCAACGACGACAACAACAACGACTCATCATCATCGTTAAAAACGAGAGAGAGAGTTCTTTTTTGTGTTTCTCTGGCGACAAAAAGTGACGAAGGAAGAAAGCGCTTTTAATACTCAAGCGCTTTCCCCGTTTTTTGTGAGGTGACCGGCGTCATAAAAAACGCGCAGATTAGTAATCTCTCACACACACACTCTCGCTCGTTTTCTGTCCTAAAAGACAAGAATATGGTGCTCCAGGAAGATCTTTGCGCGTGCCCGGACATCACTTGCCCACCGTGCGTCCACAAAGTCGTCTATAAACACGTCCCCGCTTTGACGAAAACAATCCTCCACGACTTTCCGAGATTTGAAAGATTTCTCGTCGATTTAAAATTGAACGAGTTTACGAGGATGGATTTTGTTATGATTGCGATGAGTGTGTTTCTAGCTTACGCGGTGTACCAATCCGTGGAGAATTACTTCTTCGTCCCGTCGATCGAGGTCGGGTTGACCGACGAGGAAAGGAAAGGGAAAACGGGGAAGAAATGGATACCAAATGCACCTTTTCCTGAAAAATCTGTCCCGTGTTACGACCCAGGGTCGCTGGACGTTTTAGGTCCGGATTTACCGGCGATGACGAGAGAAGAGGTTAAAGAGAAGATTCAGGCTGCGTCGAAAGCGCAAAAAGATTGGGCGAAATCGTCGTGGAAGCAACGGAAGTTTTTGTTGAAGATTATCCGTAAATTCGTCATCGAGAACCAGGACGATATTTGCGTGGTGAGCGCGAGAGATTCCGGGAAGCCGCTGGTCGACGCCGCGTTCGGGGAAGTCATCACGACGTTAGAGAAGATTCGATGGTTGTTGCGAGAAGGAGTGTATTGGTTGAAGCCGGAGAGGCGAAGTTCCGGGGCGATGATGTTTTACAAAAAAGCTACGTTGGAGTTTCATCCGGTCGGGGTGATGGGCGCGATCGTGCCGTGGAACTACCCGTTTCATAACGTGTTTAATCCGTTGGTGGCGAACGTATTTGCCGGGAACGCGTTGGTGGTGAAAGTTTCCGAACACGCGAGTTGGTCCAGTCAGTATTACGGTCGGGTGATTAAGGCCTGTTTGAAAGCGGCGGGCGCGCCAGAGGATTTGGTTCAAATCGTCACAGGGTACGGCGAAGCCGGAGAAGCGATCGTCAACGGCGGATGTCAAAAAGTTGTCTTTGTCGGGTCAACGACTGTGGGGAGGTTGGTCATGAAATCTGCCGCGAAAACGTTAACGCCGGTTGTTTTAGAGTTGGGCGGTAAAGACGCGTTTATCGTTTGCGAGGACGCGAACTTGAACCAGTGCGTGCCGATGGCCTTGAGAGGGGCGTTTCAATCGTGCGGTCAAAACTGCGCCGGCGCGGAGAGGTTTTACGTCCACGAGAAAGTCTACGATGAGTTTGTTTCCCGAGTGGTTCAAACTGCGAAACAGTTGAGACAAGGCCACGCGTTGAAAAACCCTTTGATGACTGATTGCGGCGCCATGTGCATGCCGAACCAAGCGAAAGCGGTGCACGCGTTGATTGAAGACGCGAGGTCGAAAGGCGCTACCGTAGCCGTTGGAGGTTACTTGCCGAAAATCATGGTCAACGTCGACGACGTCGACGAAGATTCCGAAGAGTTTGGGAACTGGTTCGAAGAAAACATCGTCGAACCGGTAAAAGGCCAAATCGAACATATCACCGGGTCGCCGTTAACTCGAGACTCCATGAAAAAAGAGCGCCAACAACAAAAAGCCAACGTCGTGAAACCACCGCCACCGGGTGCCACCAAAGAGATCTTAACAGGTCAATTCTACCCGCCAACCGTCCTCTTAAATGTCACGCACGACATGAAAATCATGAGGGAAGAAGTCTTCGGCCCGGTGTTATCTATTTGCAAAGTCAAATCCGACGAAGAAGCCGTTCGATTAGCGAACGATTGCGACTTTGGTTTAGGTTCAAACGTTTTCGCCGGGAGCAAAAAACGCGCAGAACAGCTCGGACAACAGTTAGAAGCCGGCATGACCTCAATTAACGATTTCTGCTCCACGTACATGGCCCAATCGCTTCCGTTCGGCGGCGTCAAAGAATCAGGCTTTGACCGATTCGGCGGCGTCGAAGGTTTACGCGGATGCTGCGTCCCCAAGTCCGTCGTCGTGGATCGATTCCCTCTCATCAAAACCGACATCCCACCTCCTCTGCAATACCCAGTCAAACCCAACGCGTTTGCCTTTTGCAAATCCTTATGTCGAATGTTCTTCGGCGGAAGCGTTTTCGAAAACGTTCGAGGCTTGATGCAACTCATCGGGTGCTTCGTTTTCGCGCAGAAGAATCCAGTTTTGAGCGGGAAGAAAGGACGGGGACACTAGGATTCCACACACACACGCATATATAATATGTATGTTTATTTATTTAGAGAGCGAGAGAGCGAGAGCGAGAGCGAGAGAGTACATCGTTTTAATCAAGTATGCGTACCAAGCGGGTTATATTTTAATCAGGATTGGCGCAGCGTCGGCGAGGCTGCGAGGATTTTTCTTTTTCAGTTACTCAACTTTCTTTTGAGTAAATTCATCACTTTTCAACGCACAAGACATTCAACAACACACAAACGTCAGGAGTGAGAAATGGTCGTCACCACTCCGAAGGGATTCAAAAAATCCCCTCGCAAGCAATACGTGTTCGTCTTTTTCGTCTTCGCGTCTGGTTTGAGCATGTATCTCTTCATACTTTCGATCGCCAATCGCGACAGTCGAGACGTCGGTCCCGGGGACGAACTTCCCGGCGATTTTCTCAGTCGAGAGACGTTCGAACAAAACCAACACCTTCAACACCACGGGATGGGCGGGATGGACAACGATAAAAGTGATTTTGATGGGAGGAATTTAGACGCGTACCACAGAGAGTTAGAAGTCGAACGCACGCGGAAACGCGAAAAGGAAAAAGAAGAGTTGAAGCGACTCAGAGAGAAAGTTCAGGAAGAAAAAGTTCTCAGAGAAGTAGCGGAGAGGAAGTTACGCGAGAAGGAAGAAGAAGCTTTCAGTAGCAGTAGCAGTAGTAACGGTGATGAGGATACGAGCGAACAGGAGAAGGAGCTGTTCGAGGGCGGGTTTTACGAGAAGCCGGGATTGTCCGTCGAGCGATGGCGGCAAACGAGAGACGGCGAGACGAAGGAACGCTACGCCGAGTGTCACATGATTGAAAACTCGGAATATTGGGGTCCAACGCCCGTGAGTGGAGATTTATCCGCGGAGAACGGCGCGAGAAATAGAAAAGAGACGTGGCAAGAGTGCTGCGAGTCGTGTAAAGAGCACTCGAAGGAGTGCAACACGTGGAGATACGACCCGAGGAATAAAAACTGTTGGTTGGCGAAGAACAAAAACGTGTGGCAACCGCCGACGTATGGGAAAGGCGACGCGATTCCGTATACGAGTGGGATGTTGCATCCAGAACCAGTACAATACGATCCCGTGGAAGAAGATGCGTCGCCGCCAACGTGCATTACGACTATGATTACCAGTAATGGTGGTAGGTACATGAATTGGCAAACTCGATTGGTTTACGCTTCGTGGAAAAACGTGGCGATGAAACACGACAAAGCTGGAATCATGGCGAGATTCATTCGCATTTTACACAGAACGAAAGACGATGAACTCGTAGATATCGTTCCAACTTGGAGAGCGGATCCATGGCATCCAGACTGCGACAATTCGTGCAGCTATTCGGTCAAAGATCGCGCGAGAGCGATTTACGATTGGAGCTTAACGGAAGATGCGAAAAAGTGTTCGCACGTGTTGATGGCGGAGGCGGATTATATTTTCGTCAAAGCCCCGCCGCCGTCGGTTATGTTACAACCAGGGCACAGCTATGGGTTTTTATTCGGTTACATAATTCCAAGTCACGCAGACGCGATGCCAGCCTCGAAAGTGTTTCACGAAGGGTACGAAGACAAAGTGCCGTACGCCGACGTGGCGCAAACGGGGAACGCGCCGCAAATAATGTACGCGAAAGATTTAACTCGAGTCGCCAAAAGATGGAAAGAGTTAATGGTTGTGTCTGAAGAATCCGCAGTCATACAAAAAATTTTTGGTTGGGTGAGAGATATGTACGCGTTTAGCTTTGCCGCGGCACAGATTGAACCGCCGCTTCAGTTTCGTTTACCGCCCGTGCCTTTCGCGGATACCATGGTACAAATTCCAGCGGACGTCCAGTTGGGTAAAGCGATCGCCATGCATTATACGTGGGGACCTGAAATCAAAATAGGCCCTAAACCAAGCCATGATGTCGTGTGGCAGTTTGATAAGAGACGATGGGGCGGTGCCGGCGGCGTGGGACGTAAGTTTGAGAAAATCCCAATGACTCCGACGTGGGACAAGTCGAAGGACTATCGCTTAAACGCGGACGAGGTGTTACAAGAGACGCAATTGGAAGTGTTGAGGATATTCGCGGAATACTTCAACGACGCGGTGGAGATGGCCAATCAGGAGAAGGATATCGTGTAATCAACCTCTTAAAATGATATGTATAGCGAAGAAGCATGAAAGCGTAGCAGTAAAAGTGTATTAAATTAGCAGTTTTTAGGAGTAAATAGGCAAGCCGTTTGATATTTCAAACAAAGGTTTCATCTACATTCGGTTTCATTAATGAATCCGTATATTTCTCTCTCTCATTCTAAATCTAAAATTGTGTTCCAGTATTATTAGTACAGTAATCAACACTCCATTCATCTCTCTTTACACACACACACACACTCTCTGTTTTCGTTTTCTTCTCTTTTTGTAGTCCTTTTACATCTATTATATTTAATAGCCGCCGCCGCCGCCACCCCCGTCTTTGTTCGACGTGGCAATGTTAACTCTCAAAACTCTCCCGTCAACGTCTTGACCGTTCAATTGCGCAACGACATCTTCCGCTTCTTTTTCTGAACTCATGGTCACGAAACCGAAGCCTCTGGATCTCCCGGTTTCGCGGTCGGTGATCAGTCTCGACTCGTCGACGTTACCAAACTCAGCGCACAAGTCTTGCAAGTCTAAGTGGTCCATCCCCCAAGACAAGTTACCGAAGTAAACTTTTCTTCCGTCCGCGTCCCAGTTCCTTTTCGGTCTTTGCTCTCTCGCCGGTCTTTCCTCCGGCGGTAAAGAAATGACGACTCTCATTTGTCTCCCGAACTGGTCCGAATCGTTCAACGCAGCAATTGCGCTGTCCGCCATCTCTTGCGACGGCACCGTGGCAAAACCAAACCCGCGGGATCTCCCGGTGTTTCGGTCCGTCACAATCACGCAATCGCTCGCTTGGTATTGCGAGAATAAATCGTTCAACGCTTGATCGTCCATGTCCCAGGAGAGATTGCCGATGTACAATTTCACTTCGCCGCCACTGGATTCCGATTCCGCCGCCGGAGATTCCGAGTCGTACGCTTCCGTGGACATCAATAAACCTCGCTGGTTAAACGCATTCACGTTCACAAAAGAGCGATGAGCGGAACCGACGAATGATTTGGACAACGTCGCGTTCGCAACGGTTCGCACCGAGCGCATTTGCATCGAAGACGACGACGCGAAAATTGGCGTCGCGATTTTACTCATTCTCGACGAGGACGACGCGCGAGTTGACGTCGGCGCGACGATTTTGGTTAAAGCAGACTGGATTAATGATGCCATTCTTTTGCTGTGCATGAGTTAACGGGTAGAATAAACCGGGTTTGAGGAACTTTTGGTGTGGGTATCAAAGGTTTTACGTTCGGTAAATAAGCGTTCGTGTTAGTGACGCCAATCGCCTTTTGGCGGCCGGGCCAGGTTTTTTGGTTGGTGCGAGACCAAAAAAACGAAAACGTTTCTTTTTGGTTGAAAGAAAAAAAAGGCAAAACCGAACGAATATACGAGTATTACGATATAGTTTATATATAGTTTATATATATATATAGCAAAGGCAGTTAAACTAAATGTGGTGTGTTCTCTCTCCTCTCATGTCAACGATATAAATAGCGCCAAAGCTCGTCGTAAAAAAGATATCATACGCCTTCTTAAACGCGCGAAAGAAACTTTTCAGTTTCCGTTCGCATGTGTGAAGGCGAGTATATCATCATCTCGCGTTTTTATCAAGCTTTGTTTGAAAAGGCCATGAAACCGCGGAGGTTACCGGCAAAGGTTGATTTACCTTCCTTTTCGAGAACTTGTGACAAAGGCGAGACGTCCGCATTTTTCCCACTACCGCGCGTCGCTTTTCGCAAGCCCCCGTTTGTGGTAGCTCCCACCACGTTGTCGGTCGATTTACGTTTCTTCGATGCCGATCGCGTGGCTCTGACGCCGACTTCAGCTTGCGGCTTAAACCAGGAACTCAACCGCGCCGCTTTCGGCTTCTCAACTACTGGAGGCGCGTTGTTCACCTCCATGCGTTCATGGTCCACATTTGATGCTTCTAATACCATCGACATGGGCGGCGGAACACCCGAGCGACGGGACGAGCCTTTATGCGCAGTGGACATCGGTGGTGAAACGCCTCCAAAGTGCAAACGCGTCGGCGCCAAGTCAGCTCCGACGCTCGCGACAGAGTTCTTACGTCCTCTGGCCTTTCTACCCCCCGCGAGCGCGGCAGTTACCTTCGTGTTGTTGTTATTGTTTGCCGCGGTGTCCTTCTTTGTGCTATTCTTGTTGCCACGCGTCGTGGTCGTCGTCGCTCCGTTCACATTCGTTCGAGCCGGGACGCCCATCGTATCCTTCGCGAACGAGACTTCTTTATCGCCGGCTCTGTGCGAAGCAACGACTGATTTCTCGCGAAACGGTAATTGCCTTCTAGATGCCGTCGTTACTCTCGCGCCGTTGGCGGCGTTGGTATTGTACATAGAACTTCGCTGCGAAAACATTTTGCCGTGCGTCGTGTTCAACGCGGCGGTCGGAGACGTTTGCTTGAACGCGGAGCC